>Ga0208938_1000399_pt1 | contig 34699 bp, 46 predicted proteins | sample AD_UKC125_MetaG_FD_184434 | JGI IMG/M metagenome (GOLD analysis project Ga0208938, IMG submission 184434) | Active sludge microbial communities of municipal wastewater-treating anaerobic digesters from USA - AD_UKC125_MetaG (SPAdes) (version 2) | ecosystem: Engineered > Bioreactor > Anaerobic >...
TTAGCTCGTGGTCTAAGATATCACCTGAACCTTCTCCGGCAAGGTTGAAATAACTATGATTGGTTAAATTAACTACTGTAGGTTTATCGGTGGTGGCCAGATATTTTATTTTCAATTCGTTATCGTCAGTTAATGTAAAAGTAACGCTCACCTGCAAGTTGCCCGGATATCCTTCTTCTCCATCATGGCTCAAATATTTAAACCGGACTGCCGGGCCTTCGGGAGTTTTCATGGGAATGGCTTCAAATATCTGGTCTTGAAAGCCTTTTAAACCTCCGTGCAAATGGTTAGGACCATTATTCTGGGCCAGAGTATAAGTTTTCTCATCCAGAGTAAATTGGCCACCGGCGATTCGGTTGCCATAGCGCCCTATTGTAGCACCAAAATAAGGATTATAAGGGTCCGGTTTTTCATAATCAGATACACTGTCGAAACCTAATACCACATCGCCTAAGTTGCCTTCTTTATCCGGAACATAAAGAGATACGACTGTAGCCCCGTAGTTGGTCAACTGCACCATAACTCCATTATCATTTGTGAGAGTGTAAAGATTTATTGGCGCTCCTTCTTTTGTATTTCCCCAGAAAGATTTTTCCACTTCTCCAGCAAAAGCCACGGCACTAACCCCCCATACCAGTAACAAAACCACTAACAAACTGACTATTTTCTTCACGATTTACTTTCCTCCTTTAAAGCATTTTAACTTTACACAAGCTAAAACCCAGAATATAATTAACTTTCCCTACCTCACCTCCTTTTGTTCAGCAATAGACAACGAAACTTCCTCCCTGGTGTCTATCTCCGAAAACTGATAACTTAGAGAAGCATGTCTTGTTACGCATTGTTCAAAACTCAAAAGGTCTCCATCCAGATTTTCAGAAAAAACGGGAATAATGGGAAGAAAAATGTTTTTGCCGGGAGGATTTTCTTCAAATAGCAGAAACTTAGCTAAAAACACCAGAGTTAAATATCCTTGCAGATAAGGAGCCTGGAAAAGACAGCAATCGATGATTCCTTCTTTGATGTAGGGAATCCACCCGTCTCCCAGGTCGTTACCTACCACCACCAGATCTTTTTTCCCTTTTTCTTTTAAAGCTTCTCCCACTCCTATATTGCCAAAAGCGGTAGAAACAAAAATACCCAGCAAATCTTTTTCTTCGAGGAGATTGTCTTTAGTAATTTGATAAGCCTCTTCGTCATCTTTAGCCTCCACTACCTGAGAAACATCTAAAGGAAGTCCCTTCTTGTGGACAAAATCAATTAATCCTTGCCATCGACCCATATGGGAAGGAGCTCTTTTGTTACTGGTTAAGATACTAATTTTCCCTTCTTTATCTTTCAAGAGATTATTAAATATTCTTCCTGTTGCTTTGCCTGCCTGATTCAAGTTTTGCCCCACATAGAAAAGCCTCTTGCTCAAAGGCGCATCCACATTAAAAGTAGCCACTGCTACATTCTGGAGATAAAAAGCGTTAATGAAGTAATCTAACTGGGTAAAATCGGCGGGAACGAGGGCTAAGCCATCTATTTTTTCTTTTTGCAGAATGTTTTCCAACAGCTGGTTTTGCTGAGCCAAATTGTGACCGGCGGTGCGAAAAACTTTTAGTCCTATCTCGAAGTGCTGTAACAATTCCTGGGCGTCCTCGACACCTTTCTCAATTCTTTCCCAGAAATAATCATTTTCTGGAAAAATAACTGCTATTTTTTTAGGCTCTCCATTTAATAGATTAAGAGAAGGCCAGCGGAAATAACCCATATCTTGAGCCTTTTTTACAATCTTTTTCCGTAAATCAGGGTTAACCCCTTTCCCACCGCTTAAAGCCCGGCTCACAGTAGCTATTGAAACATTTAACTCTTGAGCTATGTCTTTGATTGTAACTTTTTTTCTCACACTATAGTCCTTAAGATAAATTTTTACTCCAAAAGAATAGCACTACCTCAAAATTTTGTCAAATTTTTTATTGTCATGGATAAGACCATTTTATTATAAGAGGTATTTTTATTTTTTCCTATTATCAGTTTAAACCCATCGCTTCTATCATTCTCAAATAAGTATCATCTCTAAACATAACAATCCACTCGGAAAAAATCTTTAGTTAACCCCATGGTAAGCGTTAGTCAGTCATGTCCTGTAGCCTCGTAGAAAAAAGTGGATGGACTGCTTTTCATAGAAAATTTAAGAAAGGAGCGGGCTTTTTCTACAGCAACTATTAGAAGCAGGGGTAGCTGAATTCCCAGATAGACCATTTATCAAAGAGCAAAAGGGGAAGAATCTGCGAATTCAGAAAGATAAAAGTGTACATTCCAGAAGGAGAGAAGGGGAAAACTATTTCTTACTAAACCAGAAACTTTCTTAAAAGGAATGCTAAAAGTTTAGAAAAACTAACTGGAGAATTTCTATCATAAAGTACCCGAAAAGAGAGGCCCTGAGATTAAATTAGAACTCATTGCTATCAGAGATGCTAAAAGCTATAAAACTGGCCTTAAATTAGCTCAGGAATTTGGGGAGAGACACTCCTCTCTATCTATCCTTCCTTAGTTAAAGCACTCAATGATGATTTAGAAGCTTAATTCCTCATCTGTGAGGTTACGAGCGAGTATAGAATCTACTGTCGTACTACTAACCTGATAAAGAGAAGCTTTACCAAAGAAAGGAGAAGAACTAAATTATCCTCTTTTCTCGGCAAGAGAAAATATCTTCCCTTGACCAGTTCTCAAGATTTAGCTCCATGAACTCGGCCCCCTCAATGGGATTATCATAGTAAGGAGATATGGGATAAAATCCCATATCCTGATAAATCTTTCGAGCATCTTTCATTAGAGGCAGAGTGTCGAGCCTCATAAACTGATAGTGTCTCTTTATTGCCTCTTCAATAATCCTCGCTACCAGTTGTTTACCAATGCCCATGCCCCGATATGAGGGGCGGACAAACAGCCGTTTCATTTCGCATACGAGAGAAGATAGCTTTCTCAAAGCTACGCATCCCGCAGCTACTCCATCGACTCGAGCTAAAATCAAAGCTCCTTCTGGAGGAGAATATCTCCCGGGAAGAGTCTCAATCTCTTCAGAAAATCCCTGAAACGACAGGTCTAAATTTAACCAATCAGCATACTCAATAAGCAGCTCTCTTACATCTAATAAATCTCTTTTTTCGAGGTCGGTTAAATATTCAATCATCTGTTCTCTGACCATAGTTATAATCGGGTGACATAAAATGTTTGTAAATAATCACGTAATATTCTACCACCCTTACCACCAGGTCAACTATCCCTCTTGACCGATATGGTAAAAATATAATAAAGGCCCATAAATAACACTGGCTAAAAATGAAGGAGGAAAATTAATGCAGTATCGACCTTTCGGAAAACTGGATTTCCAGGTTTCAGCTCTGGGATTTGGAGCTATGCGGCTACCCTCAAAAAGCGCAGATTATACCGATATAGATGAGGCTCAAGCCTTAGAAATGATTCACTATGCCATTGACCACGGAGTAAATTATTTAGATACCGCCTACGGCTACCATGGTGGGAAGAGTGAAATATTGGTCGGAAAAGCTCTAAAAGGTGGATATCGACAAAAAGTAAAAGTAGCCACCAAGCTTCCTACCTGGTTAGTTAATGCTGCTCCAGATATGGACCGCTACTTGGATGAGCAACTTAGAAAGTTAGACACCGAGCACATCGATTTTTATCTTTTCCATGACCTGAACAAAGACCGGTGGGCTAAACTTGAGCGTTTGGAAGCGCTGAACTGGGCAGAAAAGGCTATTCAAAAAGGAAAGATTGGTCATATTGGTTTTTCTTTTCACGACGACCGGGAAACTTTTAAAAAAATAATCGATGCTTATCCCTGGACTTTCTGCCAGATTCAATACAATTATCTCGACATTGACCACCAAGCCGGGCAATTTGGTCTTCAATATGCAGCTCAAAAGGGGATAGCGGTGGTAATAATGGAACCTTTGCGGGGAGGAAGATTAGCCAATCCTCCAGAGGAAGTGCAAAAAATTTTTGACGAGGCTCCCGTTAAAAGAAGTCCAGTAGCCTGGGCCCTCCTGTGGCTGTGGAATCAAAAAGAAGTAGCGGTGGTTCTGAGCGGGATGAGCAACCTCCAGCAGGTCAAGGAGAACATAGAAATCGCTTCTTCTTCGGGAGTAGGTTTATTATCCCCGGAGGAGTTAAAGATAATTGAGAGAGCTCGAGAGGCCTTTGAAAGACTCCCTTCTATCAACTGTAATGCGTGTAAATATTGTCTTCCTTGCCCTAACGGGGTAAATATCTCCCGCAATTTTGAGCTTTATAATGATGCCTTTCAAAAGATTGCTTTTGAGGACGCTCGTCGGAAATATTTAGCTCTTCCTGAGGAAGAAAGAGCCTCTTCATGTCTCGGGTGTGGAGATTGTGAAGATTTATGTCCTCAAGAGCTCCCCATCCCCGAGCTTTTAGAGAAAGTTGCTCGAGCTTTTGAAGAGTGAATGAACCATAAAGGGGAAAGAGGATCCCCTATACCGGGAGATATGTTTTTTCTCCCGGTAGTTTTTTATTTATGTCTTTTTTTAGATGTTTTGTATCTTCGGGGGTTTATAAGGGGGGTGTTGCTCCCTTATAAACCTTATTTTTCTTCCTGTCTCATAAAAATGAGCGCTCCTATGAGAAGCCCTCCTCCGGTGTAGCTTCCCAGAATTAAAAAAGAGCTAAGGGCTTGATGCCAATCAATCCGGGGTAAGAAAAAGATGTTGAAAGAAGAAAGGTGATGGGTGATAAGATAAATCTGGACATTTTCTCCTCCTCCCAGGCGCTCTACTATCCAGGAAAAAGCTCCTATTCCCAGAGCCAGAAGAGGTCCTCCCCAGGGACGATAGAAAAGAGAAGAGAAAAGATAAGATAAAGCAGAAAAAGAGCTAATGTAGAGCGCAACCATCACCCCTCCTCCTAAAAGGCGGAAAGAAAACCCTCCTCCCCACATAATTTTTTCCAGCAATGCCATCCCTAAAAGAGGAGTGAAAACCAAGAGCAGGTTATAAAAAAGAGTGAATCCTGCTTTCCCCCAATACCACTCCCAGCGAGAGAGGGGGCGGAGAAGAGTAGTTGATAGAGTTCCTTCCATTCTCTCTTCGGCAATATTTTCTGTTCCTCCCCAGATTCCCCCCACCGGACCAAAAAGTGCCAGAGGATATAAAAGAGAAAAGGAAAGAGTGATTTTTCCCAAATAAAAAGAGAGGGGGTCACGCCAGGCTTGAGCTACTACTAAACCTGCCAGAGCCCAGGAAATCAAAATCCCTCCGTAGAAGCGAGGGTTATGAATTGCTTTTTTGATCTCTGCTTTTATAGCTTTCATTTTCTTTCTATTATCTCCCAGTAAATTTCTTCCAGAGAAACATTAGGAGTTAAATAATCATTCCACTTTATTTTACCCTGGTGCAAAATGGCTGCTCTTTGAGCTATCTTTTCCACCTCCTGAGAAACAGGAGAAGAAAGGAAAAAAGTTACCCTCTCCTCGGCATTTAAAGCTAAAATGAGCTCCTGGACTTCTTTTGCTCCCCGGGGGTCAAGCCCCACCCATGGTTCATCCCAGACTAAAATTCGGGGAAGAGGAAAAAGAGAATGGAGAAGAGAAAGCTTTTTCTTCTCTCCTTGAGAATAACCACTTACTTTCTTATAAAGCAGGGATAGCTCAAAACCCAGAAGAGAAGCAAAATACTCTATCTCCCCCCGGCGGGGGTAGCAGGAAGACAGAGAGGCAAAAAGAGTGATATTTTCTATCCCGGTTAAATTCCCGTAAAAAGAAGTGTTATCCAGACATCCTCCCATCAGTGCTTTAGCCTCGGGATTATGGGGAGGGCAGCGATAATCTCCCACATAAAAATACCCCGCAGAAGGCAGAACCAGACCAAAAAGAAGGCGTATCAAAGTGCTCTTTCCTGCTCCGTTTCCTCCCAGAAGTCCGAATATTTCTCCTTCTCTGACCTCAAAAGATACTCCTTCCAGGATTACTCTGTCCCTTATTTTTTTTCCTACATTTTTAAATTTAAGAATAACATCATTCTCCATCAATATGTTTACCAAAATCTTCTTCTTTTTCTCCCGTCCAGATAAAAAAAGCTTCTTCAAAACCCATTTCCTGAACAGTAGAGAAAAAAGAGGGAAGGTTTTCCTCTCCTATTTTTTCCTTAAAAATCCGGAAAGATTCCTGACACCCCTCGTAAAACTCGCCCGCTCCTTCGGGGAATATTTCCCCGGGGGTGGGGAAAAAGAAAGAAGCCATACCCTCTTCAAACCAGGAAGGAAGCTGCCAGCCAAAGCTTTCCACAAAAACATGGAAAAATTCATGAGCCAGGGTGGAAGAAAGAATTCCTCGCTGGAAAAGTAAAAGCGGGGAGCGAAGATAAATGGTACTACCTCGCGAAAACGCTGCCACCCAGGAAGGTAAAGTGTTAGAAATTTCTGGAGATAAAACTTTGATGCGAAAAGAGGAACAAGGGGAGTAGCCGGTCACTCTTTGAAAACAGAGTTGAGCTTCTTTATAGCTCGATTCTACTATCGGAGGTAAAAAAGGGAAGCTCTCCCCACCCTCTATCACGAAGACAGGAAGAGCCCCTCCTCTTTGAGATAAAAAGAGGATAATCACCACTCCCAGAAAAAAACTCCGGATACAGGAGTTATTCCACCACCAGATTCTTTTCTTCTCCATAATCTCTAACTTCAGGGAAATACATGAGATAAAGAAGGGGTGCCTTCACATAGAAATTACCCTGGTCCCGGATTCTTAAGTAGTAGCGAATCACATTTTTCCCGGGAAAAAGTTCATACACAAAAAGAGTGGGCTGTCCCTCAAAAAGAGTTTTTATCACTCCGGGATAATGTGCTCCTTCTTCCTTCGGGAGAGAAAAGGTATAGTCTTTCCTGATTAGCTCACAACCAGCAGGCATCCCGTCTTCTATTATCAGATATTCTAAGTAATCGGGGCTCTGAATTTCTATCTCACAAACTACTTCCTCCTGAGAATGGAAAGCATCTACTTTCTGAGGAGAGAAGAAAACTTTTTCTCCTTTTGTAGGTACTAAAAGATAATAATTTTTCTTTACCGAGAAAAAGTGGGAGGAAGGGGCTTCCTTCTTCCAACTTTTTACTTTGAGTTCGGTCATGAACAGGTTATCTCCTTCTACCTCCAGATGATTGGAGCCTTCCTTCAAAAATTGCCGGGGAATAGCTATTTTCTCTTCTTCTTTCCCTTCTTTAACTAATGCTCCGTTACAAAACACCCGAAAAGTGGGAACACCACTTTCTTCTTTTAAAAAGTGAGAGCTAACGAGAAAAAAGTAAGCACGGTTAAGAGTAGTAAATAAATTTCCTCCTTTTTTGCTCCGCCACAGCCACAGGTAAGCTTTCTCTCCCAGGGGGTTTCCTCTCTCTGCCAAAAACAAGGCAGCAAAAGCTGTAGCCGGAAAACGGTCATCTTCCCAAGGTTTTTGGGGATTAATTGTCCCCCAGAATACCGTATCACCCAGAACATGAGCCCTTTTCTCTAACTCTTTTTCCACTTTCTCTTTGTCTTCTTCCCGGGCCACCAAACCTCGAAGAGCTAAAGTTTTATCGTCCATTTCCTCCAGAGGGGACAGGGGAGAAGGAACAAAGTCTTTCTTCCATAGAGAAAGAGCATACCAGGATAGAGCTCTGTCAAACTCACTCGGGGGTGAAAAAGTAGAATCTGAAGACGGAGCTTCACTTCTTGATATTTCTTGAGTTAAAAAGCTTAATCCCCGCTCTATTACTTCAGCATTGACCAGAAAACCCCTCTCTTTTACTTTGTGCAAAGCCAAAAGGGTATAGGCAGTGTGGAATAAATCTCCTTCTCCTCCCCAGAAGCCCCATCCTCCATCATAGCTCTGCAGGTTATAGAGGGAATAAATATCCTCTCTTATCGCTTCTGTGACCTCGAGAATTTTATCTTCCATCTTCCCCAAAGGTAGAGAGGAAAAAGTAATTAAGCGGCTGGCTATCTGCTCGCTACATCGGTAAGGATAGGAAAGCATATATTCTATCTCCTCTAAAAGCATGCTGCGAGGATCAGAAAATAGAGCAAGCTCCACAGACGAAGAAGAATCACAGGAAAACTCAAAGGAGGTTTTCTTTTCTTCTAAAAAGGAATAAAAAATCTCTTCTACTTCTACTCCTCTTTCTTTTATCTCCAGAGGAAGCTCTATGGCGTCTTGTGCATATTCCCCTCGAGCAAAAAGCCGAAGATAAGCTTTCCCTGGATATTGAGCTTTTACCTCGAGAGGAAACACTGCCTCTTCCAGAAGAGATACTTTTAGAGGCTCCCTCTTCCACTCGAGGGAAATTTCCGGGGAGCTTTCCCCCTCTATTACCACTTCCTGGGGTGCCACTTCATTCCAGAGAGTAGCTTTACTTTTCAGGATGTCTCCTTCTACCAGAAAGGAAGGAAGTTCCACTCCTAAAGCAAAAGGTTGATAAGTGGTAAAGTACTCTTGCGCTTCTCCAAAAAACTCTCCCTGGTGGGCTTTTACTTCTACCCGCCAGCGAGTGAGAGAATGAGGAGCAACAAAATCTACTTCTGCCTTTCCTTCTTCATCGGTTGATAGTGTCGGCCTCCACAAAAGAGTGTCAGGAAAATACTTCCGCAACAATAATCCTCCCTCCGCTCCTCCCATTCCCTTAAGCTGGGCTTTCATATCCTGGAAAGGTATACCCATCCCGTAAAAAGAAGAATAAATGGAGTAAGAGCCATAAACTAAGTTATAAAATTGAGAGTAGAAATAGTCGTATACGTTTTCTCTCCACCACAAACTCAGGTCAAAAATAGCCTGGTCAACTATAGCAAACGACAATTCACACTTTACCGGTTTTCCTTGAGCATCGCTCACCTGAATAGAGATTTTACCTTTTTCTTCCGGTTGATATCTCTCCCGGTCCGGGGTTATTTTTATTTGCAATTCTTTCTCTCGCTCAAGAGGGAGGGACAGAGATTCAGAATATAGTTTCCCGTTGCTGAACCCCGAAAAAGAAACATAAGCTCCCATCACGTAAGAAGGTAAAACCTGAATAACGATTTCCTCCGGTGCAGATATTTGCTTTACTTCCGCTTCTTGAAGCTCAGAGCCCTCTATAGAAAAGAGAAAGGTGAAAGTCCCTTCTCCAGGAGGAACGATTAAAACCCTGGCTTCCTCACCCACTCGATAGCGCTCTCTATCCCAGCGCACTTCGAGTTCACGAGAAGGATAGTGTAAATCTTTCCCTGTCACCCAGAAGTAAGAAGAAGCCAGTATTTTATTACCTGACCTATCCCGGGTATAAACCTCCAGGCGATAGTAACCGGCTCGGTCTAAAGTTATTTTCATCTCTCCCGTGCCTTCAGGAAGAGAAATATCTAAAAATTGAGAAGGGATTTCTCTCCACTTCTCCGTTTCCTTCTCCCATTCTAATCGGTACACTTCCCCGTAGACTTTTCCTACCGGTACTTTTTTTTCTTCGGCATCCCGGGCCTCTACCTCATAAGTCATAGTTTCTCCTGTTTTTACGAAGTAAACCCTGGGTTGTAAGGAAAGATAAAACTCTCCCATCAAGACTTGAACCTCTTCTTCCTTTTCTACCGCTCGATAAGCGGGGTCAAACACCACACAGTGCACCCGGTAACGGAAAGCTCCATCTCCCTCCGGAAGAAACCGTATCTCTCCCTCTCCTTTTTCGTCTAATTTTCCCTCTCCCTCTCCCCACATTTCCTCTCCTCTTTCTTTTTCCCAGTAGCCAACAGGATAGCGGAATATCTGATAGCGGAATTCACCCCCCTCTAAAGGGCGCTGGGAATAATACTCTCCTTTCAGTGAAAAACAAACTTCTTCTCCCCGGGCATAAACTGGCTTTTCCGGCTCTAACTGGACAGTAAAAACTGGCTTTTCATAATTCTCAATGGAAATCACCTGATAAAATTCTCTATCTCGCCAGCGCAACCGGATTAAGAAATATCCTTCTTCAATTTTCTGAGGCAGGGAAAAGGAAAAGTTCACACTCCCCTCGGGAGTGGAAAGGAGGCTTTCTTTTCCGTACTCATTGTCTCGATAATCTACCAGAGCCACTTCCACTTTTTCTCCCGGGGGAGGAACGATATATTTATCGGTACTGACTTCTCGTAAAATAGCTTTTCCCAGAACAGTTTGTCCTGGCTTATATAGAGGACGCTCGGAATAGATGAAAGCTTTTAATTTTCCACCTTCCCAGTAGTAAGGATAAAAATTCAAAAAGGCAAATTCATTATCTTTTTCTACCATAATAACTGCTTCTTCTCCCTCTTTCCACTCTCTCTTCCAGGAATACAATCCCTGATTGTTGGTAAACCCTTCCTCTCTTTCCTCACCCTGCCAGATTTTAATTTTTACTCCTTCCTGGGGGATACCAGTTTTTAAGTCTTGCACCAGGATAACGCCTTTTTCTCTGTCATGGCGGGAAAAACAAGATAGATGGGTTACGCTGAAAAGAACCCGGGCTTCTTTTCCCCCTCCCTGAGCAGTGAATAAGTACACCCCGGGAGGCAGGGGGTTAATTTCCACCTCTCTCCAGAAAAAGGGGGAATCTTTCTCCTGTGGTAAATCCACCCAGAAAGTTTTTAGCTCATCAGTCCCCCGGCGAAAATCAGAAGGGGTGATAGCAATGGGGCGGCGAGGCAAGGGCCCGTGAATATCAAACAGGTCACGCAAATATTCTTTCACTGAGACAGGGAGTACCCGGGAAGCAAGCCTTCGCACTGCCTGAAAGAAGGAATATTTGGTGTTCTGCCATTTTTCCTCTTTTTCCAGAGGGCGGCGGAGTTGCCAGCTATCTACCTGAAAGAAAGATTTTTTTTCTGCGCTCTGGATATACTCCTCCGGGTCATTGATTTGGTAAAGGGAACACTGTGCTCCTTTTATCTCTCGACCACTTATGTTTATCTGTATCATTTCTCCGGGGTAGATGTGAGCCGGGACACTAACATAGATTTCCTCCTGGGCTAAAGCTTCTCCCACCAAAAGGAGTAGAAAAACTGTTACCCACCAAAAAACAATTTTATTTTTTTTCATCTTTTCTCCCCTCTAATCTAAAATTTTCCAGCGGAAAAATCCCAGAAAGTTAGGATTATCCTTTGTGGGATGCCAGTTTATATCGGGATGCTTGCGCAAAGAGGTAATAGTGGTCTCTCGCACTCCTTCTCCTTCTTCTATGGGACCGGTGTGGTAAATTACTCTTCCTTCTCCTTCGTAAATCATAACATGGTAAGGATAGGAAAAAGAGACGGGTTGAAAGAAAAAGAGAAGGTCTCCCGCCTTTGCCTTTCCTTCCTCTTTTCCCAGGGGCACTACATTATGAGCCAGAAGGTAAAAAGAAGAGGCAAAGACCGAAAAATCTTCTTCTATTTTCTCAGGGTTAAAGCTGCCCGGTTTAATCCGGAAAAGGTTGACTCCCAGTAAGGGAACTCGAGGGTAAGTGTAAGGAATGATATCCCCTCTTTTTAGGCTCTCTCGATAGGCAAAACGGACCAGCCCTCCACAATCTCTTTCCTTAAATTGAGGATGAGGAGAAGCAATTTGGGAGCGAGCAACTTTAACAAAAAACTCTCGAAAGACATCTCGTTCACTTTCAGCACTTAACTCCGCCATATCGGGGAAACCATCTCCATCTCTATCTTCCCGGTTGGGGAGAATCTCCACCTCTATTTTTCGCCAAACCGGGAACACTCCCACTAATACTGAAGTTTTCCCCTCCAGACGCCGGGGCTGAAAGATAACTTCCTTTCCCTCTTGACTTGCAAAAATTAATTCTTTATCTTCTATCGCTACTGTGACTCTCTGGAACCAGGAAGGAAAACCCCACAAAGTAAGAGGTTCTATTTCCTCAACTTTTTCCTCTCCTCCTGCCTGAAGATGCAGGTGAGAAGGGCAGTTGAGTTTAACAGGAAAGATAAAAGTTAAAACCACCAGGCTGAAAATGATAAAAAGCAATATTTTTTTCGTATTTCATCCCTCTATTCTAAAATTGCTTCCCAGGGAGATAAAAAATCTACCCAGGAAACTTCCCGATAGTCCTCCCCTTTTTGAGGAAGCTCAAGAGGAGTATCCTTTTCTTTTACTTGATATACTCGTAAAACTAACTCCTCGTTTTCCTCTTTCGCTACAATAAGCCCGTTAACTTTCACTATCTCTCTCCAGAAAGGAAGGGAAAGCCTTCCTTCTTCTAAAATTTCTACCAGATCTCCTATCATCTCTCCCATAGTGGGATGGATACCTTCCTTAAAATACCATCCAGTTGCTTCATCGTTAATGCGAAAGGGAAAACAATCTCCGAAAGGAGGAAGAGATAAAGGATCAGGAAGGAGGAAAAAAGAAGGTTTCTCGGCAAAGAGCCATTCTTCTTTTACCCCTAAAATACTGGATAAGGCAAAGAGAAAGGAAAGAGCAATGCCATTTTTATCCTCTAAAGTAGAAAAGGCAAAGTTTAAGTCATCTATCAAGGAAAGTTCAGGTTTGGCAAGATCTACTCCCACTCGCAGGATGCTCTTTTCTCCTTCTTCCAGAGAGAGCACCATTTTCCCTCCTTCTTTTTCCCAGGAAAACTGATAAACCTCTCCCTGCCACTTGCCTTCTCCTTCTATCACCCAGTGAGCCCAGGAAAAAGAATTAAAAAGCACCAGGGATAATCCAAGAGCAATAAAAATAATGATCAGTTTCTTCACCAACTTTCCTCCTCTCTTCTTGAGAAAAATTTACACCCTTTATCTACTTCTCAACATCTCTATCACCAAGAATATACCCAAGACAGCAGCTATCCCAAAACCTAAAATCCCCAGAATACCCATAGCCCCAGGCCGGGGAGAACTAATGTAAATCAGGGAAGAACCAATGAGTAAAGACCCTAAAATAACCGAGAGAGAAAGGCGATTGCTTACCCGGTCTAAGCGACGATTCAAGCTTCTTAAATCTTCACTTTCCAACTGGAAACGAACTCTTCCTCTTGATGCATCTTCTAATAATCCCTGTGCTTTATCGGGAAAGTCAACCAGTAATTTTTGCCAATCGAAGAGATAATCACTAACTTTATATGACAATCTCTCCCATCGGAGACGTTGAGCAAAAACCCGTTCCAGACTTTTTTCTAAATAAGGAACTACGGTAAAGTGAGGGTCGAGCATCATTCCTGTCCCTTCTACCACCATAAGAGCTCTCATCAGGGAGGAAAGGTGAGGAGGAAAGCGCAAATTGTGTTTGCGGAGAAGATAGAAAAAATCGTTAACCAGACTGGAAATATTCATTTCTTTTAAGTTGGCCGTTACGTACCGCTCTAAAATCTCATGGAGGTCTACCCGGAGAGCGAGAGGAGATTCAACTGGAGAGAGCAAAAACTCGCTTTCTAATATATCCACTACTCTTTCAATATCTTTCCGCAATATAGCGAGCAGCATTCTTACCATGTTTTCTCTGGTTCTCTCGTCCACCGTTCCTACTATTCCAAAATCTAAGAAAACCAATTCTCCGGTTTCTTCTCTAATCATTATATTGCCGGGATGAGGATCGGCATGGAAAAAACCATCTTCAAAAATCATTTTGAGAACTGCTTCTGCTCCTCGACGGGCTAAAAGAGGGCCATCTATTTCAAGTTCACCCTTTTCTGCCATCTGAGAAAGGTTAAAGCCCTCAATCAACTCCAGAGTCAGAACTCTGATAGTGGTATACTCATCAAAAACACGGGGGATGTAGACTCCTTCGAAATCGGAAAAATTTTCTCGAAATCGGCGAGCGTTCACTGCCTCATATAAAAAATCTATCTCCCTCATCAAGCTCTTCTGGAACTCAGTCACCATTTCTGAAAAAGTAAGGGGAGCAAAAGAAGTTGTTCGATCGGCCAAATTGGCTAAATAAAAGAGTATTTCCAGATCAGAAATAACTTTTTCTTCCACTCCTGGTTTTTGAACCTTGACTGCTACCTTATTTCCATCTTTTAAAATTGCTCGATGTACTTGAGCTATGGAAGCAGAAGCAAGGGGCACAGGATCAAATTTCTCAAAAACTTCCTCAAGAGGTTTTTTAAGTTCTTGCTCTACCACTTCCTTAATTTCGAGGAAATCTACCGGAGAAGTCCGATCTTGCAACTTTCTAAGTTCCTGACAATATTCTTCAGGTAAAAGGTCCAGACGGGTACTTAAAATTTGCCCCAACTTTATAAAAGTAGTTCCCAACTCCTCAAAGGCTAAACGCAAATTTTCTTCTGGAGGACGCCTGGCGGCTTCTTTGCGGAAAAAAGGCAGGGTCAGGTGTTCAGGAAAGTGAGCGCGGCGAAAGAGATATAAAAACCCGTATTTACGGAAAACCTTGATAATTTCCCGCACCCGACGAAAATTTCTGGAATAACGACGGCCAAAAGGAATCATCTATTACCTCACTGTAAAAGCTCTAACGACTATTTTACCAGATATCAAGCCTTTTTCGTGTTTAATTTAAAATAAGCTCAAAAACATTGAAGCATTTTACTCTCCACGTTTCTCTGTCACATGCTTCGAGAAAATGTTTCTGCCAGGTTGTATGAAACTAATTTAACTCGTTGTTTTCTAACTTTTGTGCTCGCAGAACCACAAAAGAGCCTTCTCCATATCCTTCTTTAACCGGTTCAACTGCTTTTATATTCTCGAGAGGGTTAAAAAGGGTTTGTCTGAATTCAAAATGGCTAAAATTGGCCTGTTGGAGATATTGTTTTACTTCTCCGGGGGAATAAAAAGTGGCATCCCGATAAAAAACATTTTGGAGCTTATCTTTAGAGTATTTTTGTCCTATAAAGCTATCCCGGTCGATAAAGCCCAGAATCAAAAACCCACCCGGCTTTAGCACCCTGTGACTCTCCCGCAAAGCCTGTCATGACTATGAGGAGGATTTATCCCCCCTCATAACCCCCAAAAGACAAAAATACAAAAAGACAAAAGATAAAAGAAAAAACATGGATTCCCAGTAAAAAATTTCGGAAACGAGAGAAGAGAACTACAAGAGGGGAAACCTCCTATAATCCCCGAAAAAAAGAGGTCAAAATTAACACTAAAGAAAACACCCCTGTGTCGTTATTCCTGAACTTCTCTTCTCCCTTACCCACCCTGCCAAATCAATGATTTGGCAGGGAAGCCGGGCGCTCACCCCCGAGGAGAAAGAATAAAGGGGGAATCCCCCCAAAAAAAGGAAGAGAGAAATGTATGAGGAGAAAATGATAGCTCCAGCAACAAGAGACATTGCCCTCTCGTTAGCCTCTTTTTCTAACAATCAGAGGAAGCTTAATTTTAGTTTAAGGCTACATACCAGTTCCCTTGAGCACTCCAGGCAGAGAGAAACTGAGAAAGGGGATAAGAATTATTAGCTCCTGCAATTTTACCTGGGTCGTTGACATAGATATTGTCAGAGTCAATGCCAACTACTAACATGGCATGTTTTACTCCCCCGTTGGGGTTCATGTTAGAATAAACTGCTACCAGAAAAGGCTTCCCCTCAGAAAGCATAGCTCGAGCCTGCTCCAGATTTCCCATCCCCACTTTAGTTGGCACTCCTTCGCTATCTAACCAAGCACGAACCTGAAAAATATTAGTCCAGTCACCGTTATAACCGTTGACCGGAAGTCCAAAGTGAGCATTAAGCCAGTTATCCGCTTGAATGATATGGTCGGGGGAGGGTTGAATGTTGAAATAGTAAGCTCGCATCATCACCGCACAGGCAGGCCCACAATTGCGGGTGTTTACCCAGTCACCAGGTGGAACCTGGGGGAGGAAAGGCACGTCAAGTACGATTCTGCTATCAGAAAACTCGATAAACTTATCCCGTATCTCGCTGCTGGTGGGCGACGAGGAAATACCAAAATTGGTCTCCGGAGTATTTATAGAATTACTGCACCCCGCAACAAGAATAACCAGGATAAGCCCGAAGATGGTAAGAAGAAAGAAAGACTTGCGCCTCATCTCTCGTACCTCCTCCAGGGCTTTCTCCGAAGGAATGTCGAGAGTGACGCGCTAAAAGCTTATTGCTTAACGAATCTCAATCACTGAGATCCGGCAACCCGACTGCCTTAGCAAGGTCTGCTTTAGGCTCGCGGCTTTGCGCCCTCTCCTTTCGGAGAGTTTGCCCTTGAAAATATTAAGATAAAAAACCATACTGACCGAATACTATTATGGTATATCGGCAGATTTTTTAAAAGCTTTAGGGGGTTTTTAGAAAGTTTTTTTTCGACTCGAGTTCCACCTCGTTTGGGCGGAAATTCTCAAAAAATAAGGAAGTTATCCATTATGGTCTTTATTTGGTAGTTCCTTGCTCACTTATCTTCAGAGTTATATACTCTTCTTTTCCTGCCAGAGTGGTACTATCCAGCCCTCATCTACCAGCTCCAGATTTTGATAGGGATTAAAATCCGGGGGGTAGCAAACCTGTATCAAAAATAATCCCCGGGGAGGAAGAGCCAGTCGGTTAAAGGAACGAGAGGGATTCTCCAGCATAAATTTTATCTCCTCAGGATTTTTCTTCCCCATGCCCACCTTCCACAGCTCTCCGGCAATAATTCTCACCATATTATATAAAAATCCATCTCCTTCCACCTGGAGTTGAAGAAGACCAGAAGGCTTCTCCTTTATCTTGATAGAATAAATAGTTCGAACCCCGGAAAAATCTGCTCCTCCCGAGGAGCTAAAAGAAGTAAAATCATGAGTCCCTTCGAGAAGGGAAAGGCATTCTTTCACCCGGGCTAAATTAAAATTTTTCGGGGAGAAAGAATACACAAAAGGTTTCCAAAAAACTGAAGGAGGATACATAAGAGAAAAAACATAGATGTAGATTTTGCGAATAGCCGTCTTTCGGGGATGGAAAGAAAGAGGAGCCTCCAGAACATCAACCACTCTAATATCAGGGGGAAGGAGAGAATTAAAGGCCTTTTTTATGGCTTCCGTGGACATATAAGTGGAAGTGGTAAAAGAAGCAACTTGCCCTGCAGCATGGACTCCCGCATCAGTTCTACCTGAAGCAAAGAGGGTTATTTTCTCTCTTAAAATTCTTTCCCCCACCTCTTCTACTACTCCCTGAATGGTCTTTCCTCTGCTCTGGCGCTGCCAGCCTTGATAATTTGACCCCTTATATTCCAGTACCAAACTGAGGTTGCGGAGAGACATCAGATAAAAGAGCGGAGAGAAAGGAGGGCAATAAAAGAAAAAGATAAAACCAGAAAATAATAATCAGAAGAAGTGAGCTCCAGAACCCGCAAGCGGGTCCTTCCCTTTCCTCCTCGATAACATCGAGATTCCATGGCAATAGCCAGCTCATCGGCTCTTTTGAAAGAGTTAACGAAAAGAGGGACTAAAAGGGGTATTAAATTTTTAGCTCTCTGCATTATACCTCCCGAATCTAAGTTCATACCTCGAGCCATTTGAGCTTTCATAATCCGATCTGCCTCTTCTAAAAGAGTGGGTATAAAACGAAGGGCAATGGTCATCATCATAGCTAACTCATGAGCCGGAAATCCCCACCTTTTCAGGGGGCTCAATAAATACTCCATCCCATCGGTTAGCTCTACTGGTGAAGTAGTGAGAGTTAAAAGAGAAGTGACTAAAATCAGAAGGCACAGCCTTGTTACAATTAAAAGGCCTTTCGATACTCCCTCCCGGGAAATATGTAAAAAACCGTATTCCCAGATATACTCTCCTGGAGTAAAAAAGAAATGCAACACCAGAGTAAGGATAAGGAGAAAAAGAAGAGGCCTCAAGCTTTTCAAGAGATAAGTAAAAGAAATGTGAGAAAGAGAAACTAAAAATATTAACGCTATCCCCCATAATAGAAAGGAAAACCAATCTTGTAAGATAAAAAGATTAATAATGGAAATCCCCACAAAAACGATTTTAACCCGGGGGTCTAAGCGGTGTATGGGAGAATCTAATGGAACATATTGGCCAATAGCTAAACTTCTACCCCACATTAACTCTTTTTCCCTCCAGAACTTTAAGCTGGATTTCTTCTGCCAGTTCCTGAGGAGTTAAAACTCCCGGAGTGACATCAAAACCCCTCTCTCTTAAAAGCCAGGCTACTTGAGCAGTCACAGGAGGGAAAATACCCAGGCTTTTTATCCACTCCACTTGAGAGAAAACCTGCCGGATGTCATCATCAAATTTTATTTTTCCTTTATCCATTATTATTATCCTTTTTGCTACCCGTGCTAAATCTTCCATGCTGTGAGAAACAATTATAAGAGTTAAGCCTCTCTCTTTCTGAAGTTTTTCCAGTTGACCGAGTATAATTCTCTTTCCCTCGGGGTCCAGGCCAGCGGTGGGTTCATCCAGAACTAAAGCCTCGGGCTCCATAGAGAGGATACTGGCAATGGCTACTCGTCTCATCTGCCCCCCGGAGAGCTCAAAAGGACTTTTATCTTTGACAGCCTCAAAATCCAGCCCTACTGCCTCCAAAGACCATTTTACTTTATCTTCCAGCTCTTTCCCCTCCACCCCCAGGTTGCGAGGGGCAAAAGCTACCTCCTTAAAAACCGTCTCTTCAAAAAACTGATCTTCGGGATACTGAAAAACCAGACCCACCTTACGGCGAATTTCCTGCAGGGGAGCTCCTTTTTTACCCGTATCCACTCCATCCACCAGTACCCTGCCACTTTGGGGAATCAAAAGAGCATTAAAATGCTGAATGAGAGTGGACTTGCCACAACCAGTTCTACCTACAATACCAATACTCTCTCCCCGCTCGATTTCCAGGTCTATATCTTCCAGTGCTGTAACAGCCAGAGGTGTACCCGGCAGATAAGTAAAAGATATATTTTCTAATTTTATGAACACAACTCTTCCACCAGTTCCCCGGGAGAAAGAGGCAAAGTCTTAAAGAGAGAAGGAAATTGCTTCTTTACCAGAAGAGCAGTTTCTGTTACCTGGGGAAGCTCCAGCCCCCACTCTTCTATGTTTTCTACCTGAGAAAAAATTTTTCGCGGTTTCCCCCGAGCAACGATTTTCCCTTCGTCCATGACCAGCACTTCATCTGCTTCAATAGCTTCTTCCACGTTATGGGTAATATGTAAGACAGCAATCTTCTCCCTTAGACTGGCAATCACTTTCATAAGTTCCTCCCTTCCTTCGGGGTCTAACATAGAGGTGGCTTCATCCAGTATTAAATACTCCGGGTGCATAGCCAGAACCCCAGCAATAGCCACTCGCTGCTTTTGACCTCCAGAAAGAAGATGAGGTTCTTTATTACGGTATTCGGTCATACCCACCAGAGTCAGCGCTTCTTCCACTCGAGCGAGAATTTCCTCCCGGGGTAAACCTAAATTCTCCGGACCAAAAGCTACATCTTCTTCTACTGTAGTAGCGATAATCTGGTTGTCGGGGTTTTGGAAAACCAGACCTACCCGACGCCTGATTTCCCAGATAGATTCTTCATCGCGGGTATTCATCCCGTCTACTATTACCTCCCCACTTTTGGGGAGCAGTAAGCCATTGGTATGTTTTGCCAGAGTAGATTTTCCTGAACCATTACGACCCAGTAAAACCATAAACTTACCCTGATGTATCTCTAAATCTACCTCTCTCAAAATCTCTTCATTTCTTGCTTCTGACTCATATTCTTCTCCATACCAAAAGCTTACCTTTTTAAACTCTATCAATTTATTGGCACTCCAGAGGCAATGAACTACTCTACTATTTCCACCAGAACTAAGGGAGCGCCATCTCCTCGGCGATATCCCATCTTCACCAGACGACAGTAGCCTCCTCTTCTTTCCCGAAAACGAGGCGCTACCTCCCGCAAAAGAATCTTAAATGCTTCCTTATCTCTAAGGTAGGAAATCACTTCTCGCAAAGAAGCATTATCCCCTTTTATTGCCAGAGAAACCACCCGGTCAAAATGTCTCTTCAGTGCTTTACCTTTTGCTTCTGTAGTTTGTATCTTCTCGTTTTTTATCAAAGAAACTAAAAGGTTAGACATCATGCTCTTTTTATGAGCAGTAGTCCTTCCTAACTTTTCAGTCCTCCGCCGGTGCCTCACCTTTATTCACTCCCTTTTCCTCTTTGCTTTCTACTTCGGAACTCCACTTCTCTACTTTTTCTACTATTTCTTCAAAAGTTTTTTGACCCAGATTTTTGATTTTTTTCAAGTCCTCAGGTCGTTCTTGGAGAATACTCACCAGTTCCTGCACCGTATCGATATGAGCTCTTTTAAGACAATTGTAAGCTCTTACTGAAAGCTCCAGCTCCTCAATGCTGGTTTCTGCTTCAGATGTTTCTTCATCTTCTTCGACCTCTTCAGCCGGTTCACTTTCCCCTATTTTTTCTTTCAATAACCCCCCAAAACGGGAGAACTCTTCAGCCAAAAGATCCAGAGATTGGCTGAGAGCCTGCTGGGGGGTGATAGCTCCATTAGTCCATATTTCTATAATCAGCTTATCATAGTTGGTAAGCTGTCCCACCCGGGTATCCAGAACCTGGAAATTTACTTTTTTCACCGGGGTGAACAGAGCATCAATAGGGATAAAGTTATAATCCTCTTTTATGTCTCTTCCTTCTACCTCAAGATAACCCCGTCCCTTTTTTACCGATATCTTCATAGAAAGCTTTGCTTCCTCATCTATTTCTGCTAAGTGATGGTCTAAGTTGATTATTTCCACATTACTGTTAGGCTGTATATCCCGGGCCGTGACTTCTCGTAATTCTCCAGGAACTCCCTCCACTTCTAAATAAAGGGTTTCTTCATCATCAGAATAAGAACGCAAAACCAGACCCTTGAGGTTTAGAACTATGTCGATTATGTCCTCTCTTACCCCGGGCAGAGAGGAAAATTCATGAATTATCCCTTCAATTTGTACTCCGGTAACCGCCGCACCTTCTATAGAGGAAAGTAAAACCCGACGCAGAGCATTACCCACCGTAATACCCCAACCCACCTCCAGAGGCTCAATAGAGAATTTACCATACTGAACCTTAGTGGCGTGGTCTTCCTCCCACTCTAAAAGGTCACACCTTGTTATATCTCGAATATCCAACATTACCAGCACCTCAAAATTATTTAGAATAAAATTCTACTATAAGCTGTTCTTCCACTGCGTAATCAATATCTTCTCTTTGTGGTTCTCGCAATATAGTAGCCTTGCCATCTTCACTCACTCCCAGCCAGGCAGGAGTCGGGGTTCTTTCTTCTTCCATTAATTCTTTAATTTTTTTATGTTTTTCCCCCCGAGAAGATAATTCCACCACATCACCTTCATCTACCAGGTAAGACGGTATATCCACCTTGCGACCATTAACTAAAAAATGACCGTGAAGAACCATTTGCCTTGCATCAGCACGAGAATCTGCCCATCCCGCCCGAAAAACTACATTATCTAATCTTCTCTCCAAAAGAGAAAGAAGATTCTCTCCCGTCACTCCAGGAAGGCGACTGGCTTTTTCAAAATAATTCTTAAACTGATTTTCAGTTATACCATACATAAATCGTACCCGCTGTTTTTCCTTAAGCTGTATACCATAACTGGACAGCCTTCGACGAGACCCTTTGTGCACCCCGGGCGGGAAGGGTCGTTTTTCCATAGCACATTTATCAGTATAGCAGCGAGGCCCTTTTAAAAAAAGCTTGCTGCCATGTCTTCGACAGAGTCGGCATTTAGCATCAGTGTACCTTGACATTTTCTGTATCCTCCTTCATACCCTTCTTTGTTTAGGTGGCCGACAACCATTATGAGGAATAGGAGTAACGTCTTTTATAGAGCTAATGATTAAGCCAGCTGCTTGCAAAGACCGGATAGCAGTTTCTCTCCCCGAGCCAGGGCCTTTCACCAACACTTCCACTTCTCGCAACCCCTGATCCATGGCTTTCTTTGCTGCCTGTTCAGCTGCTAGCTGAGCAGCAAAGGGGGTTCCCTTTTTCGTCCCTTTAAATCCAGCACTTCCAGCACTAGACCAGGACAAAACATTTCCCTCTTTATCAGTTATGGAAACAACGGTATTATTAAAAGTGGACTTTATATGGGCAATACCTTCCCTGACCGTCCTTTTTTCTCTTTTCTTTTTTCTACCTGCTTTAGCCAAATTAGTCTAAGCCTCCCTTTATCATACTGTTTTAATTACCTACCTCTTTTTGCTCCTGCAGTTCTTCTGGGACCTTTGCGAGTCCGGGCATTAGTACGGGTTCTCTGTCCCCTCACCGGTAGCCCTTGCCTGTGCCGCATACCCCGGTAACATCCAATGGAAATCAGACGCTTAATGTTTTGAGAAACCTGAGCCCTCAACTCTCCTTCCACCGGATATTTCTCCACTTCTTTCTGGATTCGCACTAATTCATCATCACTCAAATCTTTGACTCTGATTCCTGGTTCTACATTAGCTTCTTCCAAAATTTTTGCCGATAACTTTCTGCCTATTCCATAAATGTAAGTGAGCGCAATATCTACCCTTTTGTGGTTGGGTAAATCAACTCCGGCAATTCTGGCCATAAGAAAAAAACCTCCTAACCCTGTCTCTGCTTATGTCGGGGATTGGAACAGATAACCATTACTTTCCCCCGTCGACGTATCACTTTACACTTTTCACATCTCGGTTTCACCGAGGCACTAACTCTCATCTTCTTGCCTCCTTTTTCACTTATACCGATACACAATTCGCCCTTTAGTAGGGTCGTATTTTGATATCTGCACGGTAACTTTATCACCAGGAAGAATTCTAATATAATGCATCCTCATTTTACCTGAAATATGAGCCAATATTACCTTACCCGTTTCTAATTCTACTTTAAACATGGCATTGGGTAAAGCCTCTAAAACCGTTCCTTTTACTTCAACAATATCTTCTTTAACCATTATTGCTCTTTATCTCCGGAATGAGTTAAAATCACCGGACCTTTTTTAGTAACCCAAACGGTATGCTCAAAATGAGCTGACAAACCACCATCTTTAGTTACCACCGTCCAATCATCATCCAATATTTCTACCTGGTATCCTCCTTCATTAGCCATAGGCTCGATAGCCAACACCATCCCTTCTTCAATAACTACTCCCCGATTTTTCTTTCCAAAATTAGGTATTTGAGGTTCCTCATGTAGGGCTCTACCCACGCCATGCCCCACAAAGTCCCTCACCACCGAAAAACCCGCAGATTCAATAGTTTCCTGAATAGCATGAGATATGTCACCAATTCTATTACCCGGCAAAGCTCTTTTTATTCCCTCATATAGAGATTTTTCTGTAACTTCTACCAGTTTCTGAGCCAAAGAGTTACCATCACCTGCTACCACGCTGAAAGCAGCATCGGTATAAAATCCCTGAAACTCCACTCCTATATCCACACTCACTAAATCTCCAGACTCGATCACCCGTTCTCCAGGAATACCATGCACTACTTGCTCATTAATAGAGATACAGATGGAAGCCGGATAACCTCGATAGCCCAAAAAAGCCGGTCGAGCTCCGTGGCTTTTTATTAAATCTGCAGCCACCTGGTCCAGAAAAGAGGTCTTAACTCCAGGAATTATCAGTCTTTTTATTTCCCGGATAACCTCTGCTAAAATCTTTCCACTCTGGCGAATTTTTTCAACTTCATCATCACTTATTAATTTACTCATTGCCCGGCTGCCACTTCTTTCAAAGCTTCCTTAACTCTATCATACACTTCCTCTATAGGAGCGCTGGATGGTATAACTCGCAATAAATTTCGCTCTTCATAGAAATCGATTAAAGGTTTGGTTTCTTCTTCGTAAGTCTCCAATCGTTTACGAATTACTTCTGGTTTATCATCATCTCTCTGTATCAATTTACCTCCGCATCGGTCACAAAGTTCGTCTCGCTGTGGAGGATTAGAAAGGAGATTATAAGGAGTTTGACAGTTTTCACAAACCCGCCGGGAAGAAAGTCTCTTTATTACTTCTTCTTTATCCACTGCAAAATAGAGAACCACATCCAAGGATAAACCCTTCTCCTTCAGCATTTCTTCTAAGGCTTCTGCTTGCTTTATGGTACGGGGAAAACCATCCAGGATAAAACCTGACCATAAATTATCCTGGTCAATCTTCTCTTTAACTATACCTATTACCACATCATCAGGGACTAATCTCCCACTTTTAACAAACTCTTCCGCCTTTTTACCCCAGGGGGTTTGATTTTTTATAGCCAGGCGAATTATATCACCGGTGGACAGGGTACTAACACCTAAATCTTTTTCCATCATTTTAGCCTGTGTCCCCTTACCCGCTCCCGGAGGTCCCAATAAAACTATGCGCAATTTCTCTTCTCCTTTCTCATTTACGGATAAAACCTTCATAATGTCTCATGAGCAATTGAGCTTCCAGTTGTCTCACCGTCTCAATGGCCACTCCTACCATAATGAGGATTGCTGTTCCTCCAAAGTAAAAAGTGGTAACCTTGGTCAAATCGGTTATGATATTGGGAACTATAGCAATAAAGGTTAAAAACAAAGCTCCCCACAAAGTGATACGAGAAAGAGTACGGTCTAAATATTCTACCGTTGGCCTTCCCGGTCTTATTCCCGGAATAAAACCACCATACTTTTGCATATTCTCAGCCAGCTCCACAGGGTTAAAAGAAACCGCGGTATAAAAATAGGTGAAAAATATGATCAAGGCTGCATAAAGAGAAAGATAAAGAGGAGAATTAGGAGAAAGAGCACTGGCTATGCTGGCCATAACCTTCGAGCCCTGAAAAAATTGAGCTAAAGTGGCAGGGAAAAGGAGAATAGAAGAGGCAAAAATGATAGGAAGCACTCCTCCCTGCACAATTCTAATAGGTATATGGGTGCTCTGTCCTCCATACATCTTCCTTCCCACCACTCTTTTAGAATACTGAACCGGGATTCTCCTCTGCGCTTCCTGAAAAGCTACTACTACAGCAATGATTGCCACATTCATCACCAGAGACAAAATGAAATACAAAAGATTAATTTCCCCCACTTTGATTAAGGAAAAAGTTCTCACCAATTGGGGAAGTACCCGGGCTACGATACCGGCAAAAATGATAAGAGAAGTCCCGTTACCCACCCCTAAATCAGTTATCAACTCTCCCAGCCACATCAAAAATATGGTCCCAGCAGTAAGAGTAAGAAGAACAGTTATTTTATATCCCCAGCCCGGGTAAAGAACCACTCCCATTCCTTCTATCCAGGAGGTTATTCCAAACCCTTGCACCAGAGCTAAAACAATGGCAAACCACCTCGTATACTGAGCAATTTTATCTCTTCCCTCTTCTCCGCTTCGGCTTAATTCCTCTAAGCTAGGGATAACCGCCGTCAGAAGCTGGATGATAATGGAAGCATTAATATAGGGAACGATGCCCAGAGCTAAGATAGAAAAGTTACTCAAGGCACCGCCAGCGAACATATCCAGAAAACCTAAAATTCCTCCCTGAGAAAAAACATCGGCTAAAGCTCGAGAATCAATTCCCGGAACAGGAATATGAGCACCAACGCGAAAAAGCACCAACATAAAGAGAGTAAAGAGAATTCTTCTTTTCAGGTCCGGTATTCTAAATAATTTTAAGAGGGATTCCCACATCTTATACTACCTCTGCTCTTCCGCCTTTTTCTTCAATCTTCTCTTTAGCCGAAAGAGAAAAGGCGTCAGCTTTCACTATCAACTTTTTAGTTAGCTCTCCCCCACCTAAAATCTTAACTGGAAGATCCAGTTTCTTAATCAACCCCGCTTTTCGTAGAAGCTCTTTATTCACCTCTTCTCCTTCTTCAAAACGATTAAGAGCTTCTAAGTTGATTATCTGCCATTCCTTTCTATTCCAGCTCCGAAAACCTCTTTTAGGAATCCGACGCACCAGAGGCATCTGTCCCCCTTCAAAGTAAGGAGGAATTTTGCCACCAGAGCGAGATTTCTGTCCTTTATGTCCTCGTCCACTAGTCTTTCCATGACCTGAACTTATGCCTCGACCCACTCTTTTCCGATAATGAAAAGAACCATCTCGGGGTTTTAACTCGTTAACTCCCATATTATCTTTCTCCTTCCTCTGCACTTTCTACTTCTTCTACTTCTAAAAGATAAGATATCTTGTTAACCATACCCCTCAAGGAGGAAGAGTCCTTATGATACACAGTTTGATTTAATTTGCGAAGACCCAGAGCTTTGACAGTCCTTTTATGAGGCTCTGGTCTGCCAATGGGACTTTTCTTCAAAGTAATCTTCAGTAATTTCTCTCCCATTTTCTTCTCTCCTTTAGCGAGAAACAGTAAAGAAGTCTTTCACTTCTTTCCCTCGTAAGCGAGCCACTTCCTGAGGGTCTTTCAAAGACATCAACCCCTGCATGGTAGCTCGAGCCAGATTCACAGGATTATTACTCCCCAGAGATTTAGTCAACACATCCTTTATCCCTGCCACTTCTAGAACTGCTCTAACCGCTCCACCGGCAATAACTCCAGTTCCCGGGGCAGCAGGCCTTAAAACCACCCGGCTGGCTCCTGCCCTTCCCACCAATTCATGAGTGATGGTGGTACCTCTCATGGGAAACTGAATCAAAGATTTCCGAGCTTTTTCCGTGGCTTTTCTCACTGCCTCAGGAACTTCTTTAGCTTTACCTGTACCAATACCTACCACTCCTTCTCCGTTCCCCACCGCTACTAAAGCCCGGAAACCAAAACGCTTGCCTCCTTTGACCACTTTGCTAACTCGATTTACTTCTATCAATCTTTCTTTAAGCTCCAAGCCGTCTGGCTTTATTCTCCTCATCTTTCGACCTCCATCTGGTTAAAATTGCAATCCGCCTTCTCTGGCTCCTTCAGCTAAAGCCTTAACCCGACCGTGATATCTATATCCTCCTCTATCGAAAACCACGGTTTCTATTCCCTTCTCCCGGGCTTTCTGCGCCAGAAGCTTTCCCACCTCTTTAGCTATTTCGACTCCAGAGCCATCTTTACCTCTGAGCTCTGAAGTAAGGGAAGAGACCGCCACCAGAGTTCTGCCTTCACTATCATCAATGATCTGGCCATATATATGCCTGAGGCTGCGGAAAACGACAAGACGAGGACGCTCGGCACTACCCCGTACTTTTTTTCGTACCCTTCTATGTCTTTTGTCTCTTTTCTCTCTTTTTTCCTCTACCAGCATAATAAGACTCTCCCTTCACTTCGCAGTTGCTTTACCTTGTTTTCTTCTGGTAACTTCGCCCACATACTTAATTCCTGTACCATGGTAAGGCTCTACCTTTCTTAGCCCCCTGATATTAGCTGCTACCTGACCTACTTTTTCTTTGTCAATACCTTTTACTTTCACTACCTGTCCCTCCACCTCAAAGGTAATGCCGGAGGGAGGTTCTATCTCTATGGGATGGGAAAATCCCAGGTTAAGAACTAAATTTTGTCCTTTTTTCTGAGCTCGATAGCCTAATCCGCTAATCTCCAGAGCTTTTTCAAAACCCTGGGACACTCCTTCCACCATATTAGCCACCAGAGTCCGGGTTAAGCCATGAAGAGAACGATCTAATTTATCTTCTCCTTTTCTAATTACCTGAAGAGTATTTCCTTCTTTCTCCACTTTCACTCGAGGATGAATTTCCCTCTCTAAGGTTCCCAGAGGACCTTTAGCCACTATCGTGCGACCCTCAATTTTTACATTTACACCATCTGGTATCACTACCGGTTTCTTTCCTACGCGGGACATGGTTAATCCTCCTTCACCAAATATAGCAAATAACTTCCCCACCTACGCCTAATTTTTTAGCTTCTTTTCCCGTCATCACCCCTTGAGAGGTGGAAACTACCACTGTTCCCATTCCCCCCAGAAGCACAGGTATTTCATTTTTTCCGGCATACACTCTCAAACCTGGTTTACTTATTCTTTTCAAACCATTAATTACTCTTTCTCGATTAGGACCATATTTCAACTCGATAATCAAGTCACTCTTTCCACCTTCCTGAGTGAGAACTTTATAATCGTTAATATAGCCTTCCTCTCTAAGGATTCGAGTTATTTCAATTTTAGACCGGGAGGAAGGAACTTTAACTATACTCTCTCCCGCTTTTAAGGCGTTCCTAATCCTCGTCAACATATCAGCAATGGGATCTGTATGGGCCACTATGTTTTTCCTCCTTTACCAGCTCGACTTGGTTACCCCAGGTATTTCACCTCTGCTTGCCAAATTACGAAAACAAATCCTACACAGACCAAAATCCCGCAAGTAACCCCGAGGTCTTCCACATAAACTGCATCTATTTCTATAGCGCACCTTAAACTTCAAATCCTTTTTTTCTCTTTCTATTTTAGCTTTACGAGCCATTAAAAAACCTCCTCTACTTCCTAAATGGTAAACCCAGCGCTTCCAGCAAAGCTTTAGCTTCTTCATCAGTGGACGCAGTGGTTACAAAAGTGATATTCATACCTCTAACCCGCTCCACCCTATCATAGCTAATTTCGGGGAAAATTAATTGTTCTTCAATGCCAATGGTACAGTTTCCTCTCCCATCAAAAGAACTATCCGGAAATCCCCTGAAATCACGAATACGAGCCACAGCTATATTCAGGAACCGATCCATAAATTCATACATTGTATTTTTTCTCAAGGTAACCTTACAACCAATTGGTGCGCCTCGGCGCAACTTAAAGTTAGATATAGATTTTTTAGCTCGAGTCACCAATGGTTTCTGCCCGGTAATAAGAGCCAACTCTTCTATTGCTAAATCAAGGTAGCGGGAGTTTTGAGTAGCATCCCCTACCCCCACATTAATAACTATTTTTTCTACCTTGGGCACTTGCATAACATTTCGATAACCAAAAGTCTCAACAAGACTGGGAATTACTTCTTTCTGGTATTTTTCCTTGGTGATGGACACAGCCACAATCCTCCTTGCTACACCTTATCTATGATTTCTCCACATTTTTTACATACTCTGACTCGAGAACGGGACTCAGCCACTTTAACTCTGCGAATTTTAGTAGGTTGATTACAGCGACTACAAATCAGTCTTAAATTAGAAATTTTTACCGGATTTTCTCTGTTTATTATTCCTCCCTGAGGGTTGTCCTGAGTGGGACGGGTATGTTTTTTAACTATGTTAATTCCCTCTACCACCACTTTTCCTTCCCGGGGAAAAACCTTCAGAACTTTCCCTCTTTTTCCCCGATTCTTACCCCGGATAATCTCTACTGAATCACCTTTTTTTATGGCTACACTAGATTTTTTCTCTCGACTTTCCATTTTAACCACCTTCCTCATACCACCTCAGGAGCCAGTGAGATAATACGCGAAAAATTACGGCTTCTCAGCTCTCTTCCCACCGGACCAAAAATTCGAGTTCCTCGAGGCACATCCTGATTGGTGACTAAAACAGCAGCATTATCATCAAAACGGACAAAGCTACCATCTGGTCTCCCTACTTCCTTCTTGGTTCTCACAACCACCGCTCTTACCACTTCCCCTTTTTTTACATCAGAGCGAGGTTCTGCTTCTTTTACTGTAGCAATAATTACGTCACCAATACTTGCATAACGGCGACCAGAGCCACCCAGTACTCGAATGCACATTATTTTTTTAGCTCCCGTATTGTCAGCTACCTCAAGCATAGTTCTCGACTGAATCAACTTCTTCTCCTCCCTCTACCCTGGCTTTTTGTAACACCGTAACAACTCTCCATCTTTTAGTCTTGCTCAAGGGCCTTGTTTCCTCAATCAGAACCCGATCCCCCACTGCACAAATTCCATTCTCGTCATGAGCAGAGAACCGACTCGCTTTTCTAATTTTCTTTCTATAAAGAGGGTGTTCAGAAATTCTCACCACTTTTACCACTACTGTTTTATCCATAGCATTACTAACTACTTCGCCAGTTAATCTTTTTCTTGCTCCCATTCTACTTAACCCCCTGCTTCTCTTCAGACAATTCTCTTTCTCTCAAAATCGTCTTCACTCGAGCAATGTCTTTTTTAACCATTTTTATTCTCTTAGGATTACCCAATTGACCGGTAATGCTTTGAAAACGCAAATTAAAAAGTTCAGTACGTAAATCTTTGAATCTCTGATTTAGCTCTTCATTAGTCAAATTGCGAAGCTCTAAAGCCTTCATATCTCTCACCCCTAATCAATGCTTCTCTCCACCACCCTGGTCTTGATCGGCAATTTGTGGGAAGCCAGTCGGAGAGCTTCCTGTGCCGTTTCTCTATCTACTCCCCCTATCTCAAAAAGAATCTTTCCCGGTTTTACCACTGCTACCCATCCTTCTACCGGCCCTTTTCCCTTACCCATTCTTGTTTCTGTGGGCTTTTTAGTATAGGGCTTATCAGGAAAGACACGAATCCATATTTTTCCTTTTTTCATACTACGAGATAGAGCCACTCGAGCCGCCTCAATCTGAGGATTAGTAATCCAGGCTGGCTCCAGAGCCTGAAGACCGAAATCTCCAAAATCAACTTTATTACCCCGGGAGGCTACGCCCTTCATTCTTCCTCGGTGTTGTTTTCTATATTTAACTTTCTTGGGCATCAACATAGTCTTCTGCTACCTCCTCATAACTTCCTTCTTCCTTCTCTTTTTTCTCTTTTCCCGAAAGAGCAGCACCTTCTGCCTCTAACAACTCTCCAGGAGAAATCACTTCTCCCTTGAATATCCACACTTTTACTCCAATTTTTCCATAAGTAGTGAGAGATTCAGTAAAGCCATAATCTATGTCTGCCCGCAAGGTATGGAGAGGAAGACGACCTTCTCGATACCACTCTTCCCGCGCGATTTCTGCTCCGGCTAAACGACCGGAACAGGATATTTTTATACCCTGAGCACCCATCCTTAAAGCTCTATTGATAGCCTGTTTCATAGCTCGCCTATAAGAAACTCTCCGCTCTATCTGAGAAGCAACGTTCTCGGCCACCAGTTGAGCATCAATCTCCGGGATGGGCACCTCTTCCACCGAAATCTGGATGTTCTGATTTCCGGTCATATTCTGGATATCCTGACGAAGCTTTTCCACCTCGCTGCCTCTTCTGCCAATGACAATACCAGGCCGGGAGGTTTTAACAATTATCTTTATCTGGTTAGCCAGTCGCTCCACTTCCACCCGAGAAATACCTGAATGATAAAATCTATTTTTAACTTCCTGGCGAATCTTCAAGTCCTCTATAAGATAATCTTTAAACTTATTTTTTTCTGCGTACCAGCGAGATTGCCAATCCTTAACAATTCCCAAACGCAACCCAATTGGATTTACTTTCTGCCCCAATTATTGTTCCTCCTTTTCCGAAACTGCCACTGTAATATGAGAGGTTCTCTTCCTGATTAGATACCCTCTCCCCATAGCCCGGGGACGTACCCGTTTTAAAGTCGGCCCCTGATCTACAAAAGCTTTAGACACTACTAATTGATCCACATCCAGATTATAGTTATTCTCTGCATTGGCAACCGCTGACTTCAAAACCTTATACACCATTTCGGCTGACTTTTTAGGAATAAACTGTAAAATAGTTAAAGCTTCCTGCGCCGATTTTCCCCGAATTAAATCAACAATTTGCCTTGCTTTGCGAGGCGAGATGCGCAAATATTTTGCCGTTGCTTTTACTTCCATATTTTCCAATCCTCCCTCACCTCAACGCCGTAGAGCGTTCCGTGGGACTACCATGTCCTTTAAAAGTTCGAGTAGGAGCAAATTCTCCTAACTTATGCCCTACCATTTGCTCAGTGATATAAACAGGAATGTGCTTTTTCCCGTTGTGAACAGCAATAGTATGCCCTACCATTTCAGGGATTATCACACAAGCTCGACACCAGGTTTTAATTACCCTTTTCTCTCCCTTTCGATTAAGTTCTTCAATTCTTTCTCGCAAGCGTGAATCTACATAAGGACCCTTCTTTGTAGATCTACCCATCCCTACTTCCTCCTCTTAACAATCCATTTATCCGTCTTTTTGTTCTTCCTGGTTTTAAAGCCTTTAGTAGGCACTCCCCAGGGGCTCACCGGATGTCTTCCTCCGTGGGATTTCCCTTCTCCTCCACCATGAGGATGGTCGATAGGATTCATAGCTACTCCTCGCACGGTAGGCCTCACTCCTAACCATCGTTTCCTTCCTGCTTTGCCAATGGCCACATTCTCATGTTCTACATTGCCTACCTGACCTACGGTGGCCAAACAATCTATATTAATCAAGCGTACTTCCCCGGAGGAAAGTCGAACTTGAGCATAATCTCCTTCTTTAGCCATTAACTGGGCATAAGCCCCTGCTGATCTTGCTAACTGTCCACCTTTGCCCTTTCTTAACTCCACATTATGAATGAAAGTCCCCAGCGGTATATTACGAAGAGGCAAAGCATTACCAGGACGGATGTCCGCCTCTTCTCCGCTCATTAATACATCCCCCACCGTGACTCCTAAAGGAGCAATGATGTAACGCTTTTCTCCATCAGCATATTTCAAAAGAGCGATTCGAGCAGACCGGTTGGGGTCATACTCAATTCTTTCTACTTTAGCAGGAATGCCAAATTTATCTCTTTTGAAATCAACACACCGATATTTTCTCTTGTGGCCTCCTCCTCGATGTCTTACCGAAATTCTCCCCTGGTTATCTCTCCCCGCTTTACTTTTCAACGGTTTTAAAAGAGATTTTTCCGGCCCACCAGGAGTAATTTCTTCAAAGGTATGACCACTCATATGTCTTCGGCCTGGTGTAACTGGCTTGTATTGTTTCAAATTAGCCATATTGTTCTCTCCTTTTTAAGTAATATCAAAGGCTTTTATTCTTTCTCCTGGCTTCAAGAAAACTATCGCTTTCTTATATGAGCTAGTTTTACCCTCAAAGCGTCCCAGCCTTTTTGTTTTCCCTTTAACCCTCACCGTGTTTACTCGAGTTACTGTCACCCCAAAGGCATCTTCCACTGCTTTCTTTATCTCTGCCTTAGTGGCTCGAGAATCAACCTTAAAAACATATTTACTCTCCTTCTGGAGGTTCACTGTCTTCTCGGTAATGATAGGGTTAATCAATATCTCTCGCTGATTACTCATCTTCCTGCCTCCAAAGTGACGAGAAGGCCTCTCTCTCCATCACCACCAGCTGGGAATCCACCACAAAGTAAGTAGTTAACTCACCAACTGATTTCACTCTAACGTCAGGGAGATTGGAAAAAGCTCTTCTCACATTTTCTTTACTTTCCTCAGTAACCACCAACACTTTTCTTAGCTCATCCCCAGTTAGAGAAGAAAGGAATTGCTTGGCTTCTTTAGTTTTAGGGCTCTTAAAATCGATCTCCTCTATCAAACGCAACAATCCTTGATTTATTTTTTCTTCTAAAGCTAAAATCAGAGCTCTCCTTCTTTCTTTCTTAGAAAGGCTATGGTAGTAAGAGCGAGGAGCAGGACCAAACGTTACCCCTCCCCCCTTCCAGATGGGAGAGCGGATACTTCCATGTCTTGCTCGACCAGTTCCTTTCTGTCTCCAGGGTTTTCTCCCTCCCCCTCTTACTTCCCCCCGGGTTTTAGTTTTGGCCGTTCCTAATCTTTGATTATCTAAATAAGCCTTGACCGAGAGGTAAAGAAGGTGATAATCTTCATCGGACAGAACTGTATCTTCTAAGGTGATGGTGTCTACCACCTTTCCCTCTTTGTTCCACACTTCTAACTCCATCTTCTATCCCCCTATCTGGTTACTTTCGAATTATTATTACTGGACTTCCTGCCGGGCCAGGAACTGCTCCTTTTAAAATGAGAAGGTCTCTTTCTGCATTTATTCCCACTACTTCCAGATTGCGAACTGTTACCCTCTTCCCTCCCATTCTCCCGGGAAGACCTTTTCCTTTAAAAACCCTGCCGGCGTCTGTACCACCTATAGAGCCAGGTGCTCTATGAAACATAGAACCATGAGAGGTTTCTCCTCCCTTGTATCCCAGTCTTTTTACCACTCCGGCAAACCCTTTACCCTTGGACTTACCGGTTACGTCCACCCGGTCTCCTATTTGAAAGCCATCTACTTTCAATACTTCACCCGGCTGATATTGAGTATCCTTAAAAGAAAACTCTTTCAAAAACTTAAGGGGAGGCACTCCTCCTTTTTTAAGGTGTCCCAGACGAGGTTTATTGAGTTTTCTTTCCTTAACCTCTCCATAACCTATTTGCCAGGCTTCATACCCATCCCGCTCTTTAGTCTTTTTGCCGGTAACATAACAGGGACCACATTTAATTACCGTTACCGGAACAGATATTCCTTCCGGGGTAAAAATCCTGGTCATTCCTACTTTTTCTCCTATCATTCCATAAGTCACTGTTTTCATCTATATCTCCTTCCCCAGCTACCTCATCAAAGCTTGATCTCTATATCTACCCCAGCTGGTAAATCGAGATGCATCAGAGCGTCAACCGTCTTAGGGTTGGGGTCTACTATATCGATCAATCTTTTGTGGGTTCGCATTTCAAATTGTTCTCGAGATTTTTTATCCACATGAGGAGATCGTAAAACAGTATACTTAGCAATCTCAGTGGGTAAAGGCACAGGCCCCGAGACTTCTGCCCCCGTTCTCTCCACTGCGTGCACTATTTTGAGTGCCGATTGATCCAGAATTTTATGATCGTAAGCTTTTAACTTTATTCTTATTTTTTGAGCCACTTCCTACGCCTCCCTCTCCCCCTATTCAATAATATCAGCTACTACTCCTGCTCCTACTGTTCTTCCTCCCTCACGGATAGCAAAACGTAGTCCCTTTTCCATAGCAATGGGATAGATTAGTTTCACTTCCAGAGTAGCATTATCTC
>Ga0208938_1000400_pt1 | contig 34585 bp, 36 predicted proteins | sample AD_UKC125_MetaG_FD_184434 | JGI IMG/M metagenome (GOLD analysis project Ga0208938, IMG submission 184434) | Active sludge microbial communities of municipal wastewater-treating anaerobic digesters from USA - AD_UKC125_MetaG (SPAdes) (version 2) | ecosystem: Engineered > Bioreactor > Anaerobic >...
CTATGGTAGTTTTTGTCAAACCCAGAAACATCGGACATTAAGGAACTATAAAGGACAGCAATCCCGTCTTTACATTTAACTCTTAATCAGAAGGTTGAAGGTTCGATTCCTTCATGGCCCACCATCTAAAAGCAAGTAACCACGCAATTTCGCGTGGTTTTTCGTTTTCTGAATTTTGGGCTTAAATCTATAAAATAGGGGGCAAAAAGGGGGCAGGAAATAATTTGAACGAAGCATATTAAGAAATCTGCAATGGGGGAACTCCATGGAATGCGGAAGAAAATTGTATGGTGGCTTTATATTATTTACTTTCTGATTATTGGGGTTAATGCATTTGGCGTGCATGATAACCCATTGACAAACCATGATTTGGCAAGTATTGGATTAAAGTCGCCTAATGGTCAATATTATTATGGGAGTGATGGGGTTCGCCTTTATCGGGAATACAGACCAAATGTAGGAGGGTTTTTGTTCTGGGCTGGTGCCGGTGCTATGGTAGCTTATATGCTGCAAGGCAATGATCGCAAGAAGGATGAAGATGTGTCAGAAAATGAAAAAGCCGGGTACTAGCCCCGGCCTTACATTACGCTGACAACTGCTGCACGCCTTTTAGCAGATCATGTACAAAATTTGCTCCCCGGCTGATGAGGATCCCTGTCAATAGCTGTCCTATGATTGGATATGCTATCTGCAGCCCCAACGCAGCGCACAGATCCACGCCCGCTGCCACTGCCACAATAACACCAATCACTAAAGCACCAATGCGGTCAGGATTTATTTTGCCCTTGTCCCAGATAGGTTTTGCAGTCTCCCAGACTGCCTCGGCTAACACTGCCGCAATAACAACCACCATAATTCCAGCTGCCATTATATTATTTCGCCTCCATTCTCTCAGTTAGTCGCTGCATCATCATCCAAAACAGGTATGACGGTACAGGCGCGGCCAGTTTTTCTTCTTTACCCCAATCGGCAGCATTGAGCACTAGGCCCTTTTGCTCCAGATATTTCAGAGCAGCCTGGCCACCATCAACCATCCACTTATCCAACGCCACGTCAATCACTCCTTTCGCCAGGTACTGCAGTATACCGCTGGCAATACCCTGAGCAATCTGTTTCAGTTTGTCAGCTGATCTTAAAAATGCCGCGTCAGTTGTGGAATCAATAAAGCCGCATTCGACCAGTACAGCTACGCCTTTTGGTTTGCGTAACATATATAAGTAATCATCAGTACCACTAGAGTTCGCCTTGGATTTTATGCCTCGGTCGCGGAATTGGATCCGCTTTAATATGCTATCCTGGATAGCCTGTCCTAGTTGTCTGGACTCTTTGACATGATGGAATGCTGATACCCAAGTTTCGAGCCCATAGCCTCCGCCTGCGTTTACATGGATGCTCACGCTGATATCTGCTGCTGGGGCTCTTTCCTGAGTCAGGTCTATAAAACGATCTGTCTCCCGGGTAAGTATCACAGTCTGTCCTGCAGCTCTGAGTAACCTAGCAGTTTCAAGAGCGATGGACAGAGTAATATCTTTTTCCTTTAGACCATTGCTGACTGCTCCAGGGTCTTTACCACCATGACCGGGGTCGATACAAATCCTCATTAATCTCACCTCCTAAATGGGTGGCTTATTATTCTCTTCCCCATCCTCGACGATCTGTTCCAGCTTTCGTTTGCTGAATCGTTTTAGCCAGGCGAATTCCTCAACACCGGCTTCAATGAAGTTTTCGCAGGTACTTTCCAGTTCCACGAAAAAGAAGATGCCATAAATGATAGAACTGGCCACATAAGCATACTCATAAGGAAACTTGGTTATTTGGGCAGCGAACACACACATAATGAAATAAGCCGGGATCTTTACCTTTGCCCCGGCCAGTGCCTTATCTGATTGTATGTGCCCCTCTCGGACTGCTTTCCAGAAGCCTCCATGCTGTACCGACTCTGAAATGAGCCTGGATAACAAATCCATGGCTACAGCTGTCCATAGCGCATAAAACGCAGCTCCTGGTTCCCCCAGGAGATAACCGATTACAGCTAACCCAAAACTTACTAACCAAGCCAGTGGGTTAGCCAGCGCGTCTCCTATTTTCCCGATAGTGATTACCGCATAGGTCACCTCATCCCCTCCCTTGGTTAATATAGCAGCCTTTTAAGACATGCCGCTTTGGTATATAATGATTGTAAGGAGCTGGTATTTATGTCAAAGACAATAAAAAGCTTACTCCTTTACGTTTTATTCTTAGGTGCAGTTTATGTGGCGGTCTATCATGGCTATATATACTACTTCAAAGTGCAGACTGACCAAGCGCCTCCGCCTCAAGCCTACTTGCACCACTATGCCTTTAATGAGCCATATATAGACGGCCCACCGGAGTTCCAGCAGGACATTAAAAATGCCCTGGTTACCATTAAAGAGGTATCACCAGAGCAGTATGAAGACGTTTGTAAGTATTGTGTACAGGTCAAGTTAATAGAAGGTGATTCTTCTTATGCTGCAACTATTAATCGCACAGGTACTATTCGCGTCTGTAATTGGTATTATAACTTGACTGATCAAGAGGGCTCTTTACACAATATGGAGCGAATGCTAGTTCATGAATCCGCTCATGCTGTCCAATATGCTCTAGGCAGAGGCAAAGAGCCTAAAACACACCTTGAAGCGGAAGCTCTTGCTGCTGAGCGCAAATTGCTGAATGCCTTGGATGTCCCACCAGAGCTTATTGAACAAGTTGCTGGAGACCACCTCCTTGAAACTCGATGGTGGGAAAAGGACGCCGATATTTGGAATGCTATGGGGAGGAATTAACCTCCCCTTTACTTTGCCATCTGCTCCCGGTACTTCTGCCGCAGCATCGCCTTCTTCTTTGCCTTCTCTGCCGGAGTTAGTTTTGGATCATTATCAATCGCTTTCAGTTGGCTGTTAAGAGCCCGCTTGGAGCGCTCAACAGATATCTGCATGTACTGAGACCGTCCTCCCTGTATCACACGCTGAGTCTGTTTTTCAGTCAAAGGCTTCCGGCTGTTCTCATAGTAGTCCCGGCTTTCCCTGAACCCGGATGGACCGAACAGCAATCCTTTGATTACATTGGTCATGTCCAGACTGATAGGATATTTTAGCTGCGTTCCATCTTTTGAGTAAACTCCCTCCCGGCCGATAGCCTCTAGGCTTTTTATAGTCTTTTCCAACTGGGCACCACCAAAAGGAGTCACCAGCCTATACAGTGGATTCTGCGCCCCTTTGGCCACCAGCAGTCCGGTACCATATCGAGTCGGATCTTCATCGCCGAAGAACTTCTGCCGCTGGTAATCGTCCATAGTAATAGCCGCCAGAGTTTGACCTCCAGGGATATTACTGACTACTTCCCCGGCTAGTCTTCCTACCCGTTCCATCGGGGTCATGTTTTCATCGGTTATCGCGTCGATTAAAGCATCCAGCGGGTCAAAGGTTACTCCCGTTCCTCTAATTTGTTCCGCCCCGCGGTTAAACATCCACAGAGCTACAGACAGCACAGCCAGACCTGTGAAGTCTTTGGCCTTAATGGTGTCGCTCATAACATGCCATAGATTGCCCACCTCGACTTGAAATGGTGCTACGAGTTGGAACAGTTTAGCCTGCTGGGCAAGCGGAACTTCTCCTATTCCCCGACCTGCTACCAGCTTGCGGGTATTGATATCGGCAAAGCGAACCGGATTAGCTATTCTCTCAGCCAGAGCCTTTTCGTAGCAGGAGTTCCATATAAACTCGGTTGCAATGCGATCAGCTGTTTCCATTATCCAGATAGCAAAATTCTTGGGTTGGTCAAGCAGTTTATCATCAAACTGACGATACATTTTATTGCCAAACCGCTCTGTCAGAAAGGCAGACTGCTTAATTGCATCATCGGGCACAAATATTGATTTCATCGTCCGCTTGAGGCCATTTATTGAATGCTGCTTGGCAAAGGCTATACCCTGTGGAATATTCGCCATCTGAGCTACAGTGGTACCGGCGTTCCCCAGGACAGTGTTAGCCTTTATCCTGCTGTTCATCCAGTTCAGTACATTGAAGGTCTTGCGGCCCAAGAAGTCCTGCATAAACCGGTCTAAAGGATTAGTTTTGCCCGCGATGTTCTGAGCCAGCTCCCGGATATGCCTGATTAAGTTGTTAGCATTCTTTTTAGTCAAAGTAGCTTCAGCCAGTTCATCCGCCAGAGCCTCAAATCTGGAAATATGCGGGTCAATATGGATTGCCCTGGAGGCTGCCGGCACGTAATCCAGAAAGCCACCTACCGCGTCCAGATCGTAAGCCATGCCTCCGTCCCTTCTCTGAGCAAAGCTGGCCCACTTGGACCGCGGCATGGTCTGGTATGATAATCCTTCCAGAGCCGGGTCAATATTAGCCGGGCTGTCGAAGATATTCTTCAGTCCCTGGTAGCTGTCGGTCAGCTCCCGGAAGTGACGGTAATAATCTTTCCGTTTGGGTACCCGTTTGCCGCGCAGCGCTTTTTCATGCTCCTTTTCCAGGTGCTCAATCATACTTTGTCGGCCTTCAGCAGTATAGACCGGGTCATTTTTGATTTCTTCAATCTTGTTAACCAGCGTCTGCATATACTTAGTATCTTCTTTGCTTCTGCGCCGCGGGTTTTTCCTTAGGGTATTAAGTTCCCACTCTAAGGCCTGGATTTTCTCTTGTTGGGCTTGGCGGGAGTATTTACCCGGTGTTTTCAGGTCTGCAATCTTTGCTGCTATGTTGGCCATACGTTCCTCAGCAAAAGGATATATGGCTTCCTTAGCCTTGTTTACATCATCGATAAGTTGGTCATAAGCATTTCTGAACCAGGCATCAGCTTCCGCTATCTGCTGGGCTCTGACCGGGCCAACGTCTTTTACCAGGTCGTCCCAGGTATATTTTACCCACTGCGTTGACTTCACCCCAGTTTTAGGGTCAGTTATAACCTTTTCGTAACCGCCTTCCCCAAATTTCTGCACCAGGGCGCTGTCACGACTGCCTTTTTTTATGCCCAGGCGGTCAACTATGTTTGATTTCAGGTCCTGTAACAGCTTCTCTTGATACTGAATATTGGCAGCCTTAGCCTGGTCAAATGGCTGCATGATCAAGCGCTCAATCTCACCGAAGTTCTGGCCAAAGGCCCGCTCCAAGTTACGATAGGGGTCTCGCATATAAGAGCTAACGCCAGAGATGTCCTTGATATTATCAACAAGATTGGTCCTCTGGAATAGCTCCTGCAGCTGGCTTCGGGTATTGTTATAGATGCTTTCTTTTGGCTTCTTATTAACTGCTTCAGGAGCTGCTTCTGCAAAATTAAAAGCAGGGGCAGCGGCCTCCTTTTTTGCCGCTGGAATAACAGCAGCCTCAGCGGCCTGAGCTTTAGGTTTAGAAAGCAGTGCCCGTCCTGCTTTACCTAATCCCATCAGCCCAGCATCAATTCCGCCGAACAGGATCGCATCTGTTATAGCCCGGCTAGCAATTTCACCGGTCGGCTGTTCAGCTGCAAAAGCATCAGCTGTACCAAACAGAGCACCCCCAGCACTTGAACCTATAATGCGTTTAGCAGTAGCATTTTGAATAGGAGCGGTTATTTTACTGCCGGCTTTCATCAATGGGTTAAAGGCAGGAGTAGCCAGTATATCTATAGCTCCTCCTGCCAGGTCACGACCAAGACCAGCATTAAAGCCTTTTGCTTCCAGGTACTTAGAGCCAGTAGCGTCCCGGCGTTCCCCTCTTAAGGCTGCCTTGATTTCCTCCCAGCCACCTTTCAGGTCCTGCAGAAAGCCGTTGTTATTCTTGGCATCGTAGGTAGCAGCTGCCAGGATGGCCTGCCTGGGCCGGTTAAGCAAAATGTCAGCAGTTTTAGCTGCCAGGGCTTTAAACCCTGTGTATCCCTTATTAGCAGCAGGCTGTTGAACCACTTTCTGCTGTACTGGTTGGGATACAGATTGAGGGCTCCCGCCAAAATTAAAGCGTGTATTACCTGTCATCTGATTTTTGTTCTGGCCGCTAAAATCAAACATTTGCACTACCTCCTAGCCCCAAAGGGCAGCCAACCTCCTAATCTTTCATCTAACTGCGTGTACCAGCTGCCGGAATTTTGTTCCGGGTACCGCTGGTACAGGTAATCCAAAACTGCATTTGGATCTACCCCATAACGGGTAAGCTCAGCATACTGGGACATAATATTCTGAGCCACTTGGTCATTGCTCAGACCGCCATTCTTGGCCAGGTCTACAGCAAAATAAGCATCGGCCAGAGCATTATTCTTCTTTTCCGTAGTAGTCATACCTGAGCCGCCAGTATTCGGGCTATAATATGGTTTGTTCACGTTGTAAATAGTCTGCATCCGGTCAAGCTCATATTCCCGGTCAGCATTAGCCTGCTTTAATTGCAGTTCGTACAACCATCTCGCCAGATCCATTTGCTGTTTCTGCTGAGATGCTGCACGGGCGGCTGCTGCCTGCTGAGCGGCCGCCTGCTGTTCTGCCTGCCATTGTGCCCATTGATTCTGCTGGTTCTGCAGGTTCTGCAGTGCATTGAGTTTCAAATTAGCGCTGTTGGCCATAAGATTCATTTGGTTCTCCAGAGAACTGCCCATAATGTTCATTCTCTGCTGTGCAAAGCTGGCCAGGGTGTTCATAATAGCATTTTGAGCCTCCGCCAGGCGGTTCGACAGCAAGCGTTCCTCTGCGGTCAACTGGTTGGACAGTATCCGGTTTTCTTCTTCTATCCAGATACCGGATTGAAGCAGACCGCGGCGATTCATTTCCTCCATCAGCTGTTGCCTGCGTAAATTGACCTGATTTCTAATTTCAGTCAAAGCTGCCATGGTAGCCGGGTCCAGTTCAGTTCCCTGTTGCTCATAGCGAGCTATGATTTCTTTCTCCAGCTGGTCCAGCTGTGCAGTCATCTGGTTCAGATACTGCATAGACATAGCCTGGTTCTGCTGGGTGAGCTGGTCTATAAGTGCCATCAATTCCTGCTGCTGAGCCAGGAAGTCTGGCATTTCCGGTTGAATTATCTCTACCGGCTGCTCAGGTAGCTGCTGATTCATGCCCATCATATTGAGCAAAGTAAAGAAGTCCATTCCGGGTAATTGTGGCATATTATTCCCATTAGGCATCTGTCCGGTTATGTCTACCTCACCACCGGCCGGAGCTCCTCCCATGCTATTCACATATCCGCCGGGTACGGTGTAGCCGCCAGAGGGAGCACGTAGGCCTGTCGGAACAGTCATAGTGTTAGGGCTTTGACCTCCAGTTACCTGAGCTGGATTCATGGTTTGAATATCTTCCTGAGTTAAATTACTCCCCTGTCCGATACCTAATTCCTTAGCCGCCTGGTTAACTGCCAGGGCACCAATACCCACAGCCGGCACTCCCACTTTCAAAGCTGTGGGAGCGTTACGTATCACATTGGCCACAGCGGCCGGAGCCTTTCCTACTGTGCTGAAAGCTTTTGATGCAATCCCGGCAACGCCATCTGCCCCTTTACTGGCCACGCTGAAAGCTTTGGAAGCTAAACCAGAAGCACTGCCGGCACGGCTTACAGCCTTGGCAACTGAAGGCAGTGCTTTAGCAAGAGAAGATATGCCAGCGGCAGTCCCGCCTACAGGATTAGCCATTACTGCAGCTGATGCCATATCGCGTATTCCATAGCCCTGATTAGGATCACCTATAATAGCCCGATAGGCCGGCGAATTCTCAATGCTGGAAATGCTGGGCGATGACGACCCTCCAGGCAGAATACCACCAAGCGCCTGATCAGCTTTATTGTAAGCTGATACCACTTTACTCATTAATCCACCGGGGCTGGTATTGCTACTGCTAGGTGTAGAAACCTTATTTTCTATTTGCCGGTAATTCGCGGTACTTGGAGTAGTTGCAATATTGTACCCCTTACTTGCAGCGTAATTAAGGGCATTATTCAATTGTTGAGTCATGCCCTGGGAAGCATAATAACTAATGGCCTCCCGTGTACGGTCTTCATCACTCTGCCCGGGTTTGCCCGCATAGTACCCAGCAGCTGCATTATAACCTGGGGTGGTTACAGTTGTGGAGGTCGTGGTTGGAGCCTTATTTTCTATTTGCCGGTAATTAGCTGTAGTAGGCGTAGTAGTCTTATTCTCGATCTGCCTGTAATTAGCAGTGCTAGGGGTAGTAGTTGTTGTAGTGGTCTTCTTCTTTTGAGTTGTAGTGCTGGTGGATCCTCCGCTGCTGCTCGACACCTTTATCACTCCTTCCTAATTAGGGACAAACACTAATTTTGCCCCGTTGAAACTGCCCACATAGGCACCGTTACTGACCTTGAACTCGCAATATAGATTTGCCGCACTGTTCGGCATGGTTAATGCTTTCGACCTTACTGCATCCATTGATGTGGTACCAGTGCGGGTAATAACTCCCACTTCGTCATCGCCCATCAGTCTTGCTGATACAATCCCGGCCGCATTGTCAATAGCAAGGGACGCTTCAAAATACCATGACCCACCAACTGTAGGATAGGCAAAAGGATCCCAATAAAAAACGCCCGAACATCGGACGTAATTGGTGGAACTGGTGTTTAAGTCCAGGCCAGGCAATGCTAAAGGTATATGCCACTCCGGCCAGCCAATTTTCCCCGGTGGAATATCCCCTCTGGCCAGAGCCAATTTGGAATACCCCACTGAACCTTCAGTCAGACAGTCGCCGGAAATATTCCTGGCCCAGTTTTGAATAGTAATCAAAATAGATTTAAGCCAGTCCGGTACATTGCCTTTAGGGATGATAAGGTTTAGTTTTGCCATATCAAGCAGTCTCCCTTATCTTCTTGATCATGTACTCCTGCAGCAATTCATGGAACTTCACGCCGCCATTGGTGCTCCGCTGGATAATGTCATAGCCAATGCTCTTTACTTTTCTTATACCTAATTTGCGTGGATCCAGCTTGAGCGTCCGAGCTACACCTAAAGGATCACCTGGAACAACTACTGACAACGGCGTGCTATGCTGCACACCGTTCACCACCAGGTAGATATCCAACTGAGTGTCTGACATCGCCGGAATTACCACCAGATACAGATACCGGACCTTCTTCTCTATGGCTGAGGAACCAAAGTTAAAATACTTGGTGCCCCAGTACATGGTGATGGGTTCCCCGTTATCAGTAGTGCCAAAATCCGCCCGGGAAACCTGTCCCTCAGTAGCATGACCATAAAGCAAAATCTCCTGCCCGGCTTCAGTAAATTTGGTATAGCAGGAAGCGTGATCAGTAAACTCCTCCAGGCTTAAAGCCTTTTGGATAGTGTCATAAACAATGCGCAGGTTGTTTTTGGTACTGGAGCCATTTGGCACATCAACCCTCAACTTGTGGTCATAATAGATGGCTGCGATCTGGTTCAGTCTCCTCTGGTTCAGTCCCCTCCAGGTTTCCTTAAGCCTTTCGCTCAACAGGACTTCCTGAGACAGGTCGGACATATACAGTCCCTCGCTGGAGGCAAACACAAAAGTCTGAGCCATCTTGGTCAATGACCTGGGAGCTACGCAGCCCACCCCGTCATGAATGCGCCTGACCTCAAAATCACTTGGGCCAGTCCCGACCAGGATCCACATTGACCTGTTTTTTGCGATGATTAAATAATCATCATATGGCATCAGACCTGTTATCCAGTCCCCGTCATTAGGGCTGATGTCGATAAAGTTCAATGCCGGCCAATTATCAAAATTGAGTACCTCGCTAAAATATAACCTGTTAGGGTTCGATACTGTTCTGGCCATAAAGACATAATTCCGGTGCGTTGCTATATACTGAGCATGGGGCGGCGTTCCCCCCAATTCTTCCACAGCATCAGTCCCGTTCCACTTCTTCGGAGGATCCAGCATGTTTGTAATAATTAAGGTATTCAGCATTGTCGTAAAATAAAACTGTCCGCCAGGAGTAAATCCTGTGGCCAGTTCTTCAGCCATTGGAGTGCCATCATAGGATAAGGATAAGGATCCAAAGGTTACATTGTTAGGCCCGTTGTCTCCAGATGGTATAATCAATACCTGGGCATAATTCTGATGGATGCTAGCAATGTTTCCACTTGCATCTATTGGTTCCCAGGCTGACCAGCTGATTCCGTCCGCACTTGTTCTGGTTCGTATTTCTGCGGCCGCAGTTCCGGCAAAATTAGCGTCATATGTAACTTTCCCGCTGTTTATATCCTGTGCCTTTGAGGTGTCAATGGAAGGACTTACGGCAAAGTATTTAATCGGAGTAAGTTTTACCTCTGATAGTACCGGGGTGACACTTATATCTTCGGTGCTGAACAATACCCGGTACTGCAGTTTATCCTTACCGCCTATCACCTGGTTGTTTTGTATGGCAACCCAATTGCTCCAGTTATCGCCCTCTTGCTCACGATATTCAACCGTAATTGCTGTATTTTCAGCATCAGAAGCCACAAATTCCACTTTAGCAAGAGAGATATCCAAAACAACGCTGGTTAATGTGCCGGCTTCCTTATATGCAGACAGGATATTTATCTGCAGGCTCTGCAGCTGAGCAGTTGTCGTAGTGTCAGATGTTGTAAACGATTCACGGATTTTTATCTGCACATTGGATAAATCACTACCTTGGTTAATCTCAGGTATTGACTGCCCACTTGTGCAAGCCTGCCATTCTCCCCAGGTCTCTCCACCATCCAGGCTTAAGGCAATTTCCACAATAAGCGTTGTATCTTCGGGTACTGTCGCTTCCCAAGATATTTCAGAGGATAAGGCCACTCCCACACTGCTTAAATCAATAGCAGGAGACTCCCGGCTTCCGCTGGTATATCGAGCTATAAAGTCATTCCATACCGACATTCTTATCCTCCTTTAAACAAAAAATAACCACCCGTTCAGGCGGTTCGTTGTGGCGCATAATTATATTAGTCTACTTATGAATTATACTTGATATAACCAGCCAAATAGCCTTCCCCGTTAAGGTAGCTTAAATCCATCTTTAAATCCCCTTTTGTAGTTATAATATTCTTTCCTTTTATAAGTTCAGTGTCTCCTACTAACATCTTAATAAAAGATGTACCATCCCAATATACTTCATCGTCTACCGACACAGGAGAAATTAGAAAACCTTCCTGTGCAGGATCATACACTCTACATTGAGTACCCCCCCCAACCACATACAACTTCCCATCTATTACTCCTGCCGAAGAATTTTGAGCATTACTTGGACAATCTGCTTTTACTGTCCAGGTGTTAGTAGTAGGATCATACACTCTACATTGAGTACCCTCCCCAACCACATACAACTTCCCATCTATTACTCCTGCCGAAGAATATTGAGCATTACTTGGACAATCTGCTTTTACTGTCCAGGTGTTAGTAGTAGGATCATACACTCTACATTGAGTACCCCCCCCAACCACATACAACTTCCCATCTATTACTCCTGCCGAAGAATATTGAGCATTACTTGGACAATCTGCTTTTACTGTCCAGGTGTTAGTAGTAGGATCATACACTCTACATTGAGTATAGGGTGAAGTACCCCCCCCAACCACATACAACTTCCCATCTATTACTCCTGCCGAAGAATATTGAGCATTACTTGGACAATCTGCTTTTACTGTCCAGGTGTTAGTAGTAGGATCATACACTCTACATTGAGTATAGGGTGGAGTACCCCCCCCAACCACATACAACTTCCCATCTATTACTCCTGCCGAAGAATTTTTAGCATTACTTGGACAATCCAGTAAGGTATTCCAAAAAAATGTATTATCCAACTTATAATAAAAGCTGTTTACACTCATACCGCCACCACCTACCTTTTTCCAGCTTGTGCCGTCATGGTATTCAAGACTGCCATCTACTACACGTAAACCAATAAAATTATCATCTATTTTCTGAAAGTTCTCGGCAAGATCTGCAATCGACTGCAGCACGTCGTCAGTTATTTCCGGTTTAATTAAGTTCAATAACTTCCCTGTTAAACTTGACATTATATCTCCTCCCACGTCTTCCCGGCAAAATCGCTCCACGCGCTGGACACCCCGTCAAGTTCCAGGCCGCCTACTGTAACTCGCAAATTATTTAATATGCCTGTTTCAAAATCATCAGTTAATGCAAGGTCAACGCCCTCTTTGGCAAGCTTTACTTCCCCAGGGCTTGCAGCAGTATCAAGGTCTTCTATTTCCTGAGCATCCCAGTCCTCTTTAGATGTATGTGTAATACTGGGAAGAACGTTGTTGTCCCACAAAATAAGGTCAATTATCCCAAAAATATTTGTATCGGTAGTTTCCGGGAAATTCCCCAATGTAGTACTTTTTCTTCCTTCATCACAGGTAATCAGGTCATTATAATTATTTGAACCTTTGTTAATTTGCTTATAATCAGTATTCTGAGGGACACCTATGCTAACCACATAGGAGTCCGCTGCCTCCAAGGTTATACCGTCAAACACAACTTCTTTCCAGGTGTCCTTCTGCCCTGGTATGGTTATCTCTTTTAGTTTCGATTTATCACTGTTTTTCCACAGCCTGACTGTAGCATTTCCATCCTTGGCAGCGTTAAGCCTGAACCCAGTTAGCAACAGGGGCTTATCCCCTACGGTAAATTTCCATCCCATTTCATATTCGCTCGTGCTCGAATTTGCAGTAGAAGTTGTGCCTAAGGTGTTGATTGCATATACCTTGGCTAATTTCAGGTTCCCTCCGGTTTTGTCTATGCCATTGCCTTCCCAGGTTCCCCATTCATCTTCGCTGTCAAAGCTCTCTATAAGATGCGGAGTGTCGCTGTATAGTTTAGTCCCAGATCCCATCACCAGCCGGGACGTGCTGGTGTCAGGATAATAAGCAGTTAAACCGTTGCAGGGATTATTTGCGTCAAAGGGCTCAGCAAATCTTTCCTGCCGGCCCCGGGTAGTTTTCACAGTTCCTTTTTCGCTGTTAGATGTGTTTTTAAGAAGCCTGGCTTCACTGTCTTTGAGCAGAGCTGGGTGGACCACAGCGTCAACCATCCCGCCGGACTGTTCAACTAACCGGCCTAATTGATATCCTATTGCTGCCTTACTTGACTTTGCCATGCCTCTACCTCCTGCATCAGCAAACTGATCACCAAATCCTTTGTAGTTGGCTGACCGACAACCTTATCACCGGGCAGGCTGTCATAATCTCCAGTCGTTAAGCCGGTATAAACCATACAGCGGGGGGCCCTTTCAAGTTCAGCACGGCCTTCGTCAGTATCAAAATACTGCTCCAGCCGCTGCCTGATTTCCGCTGTATCAAAATTACATTCCTGAACCAGCTGTTTTAACTCGGTTCTATTCATGTTTACCTCCTAATAGGAACACGCTGCCCCTGCCGGCGATCACCCTGGCCAATTAAGGAAGCAGCCTTCTTGATCATAGCTGAGGCTCTGGCTTCCATCTTGAGACCGTCCGGGTTCTGGTCGTTGTCCTTGAGCTTGAACAGAGCCCCCACATACTGAGCAATCCCGCTCTTGAAAAGATCATGGACACCTATCGCGTCATCCAGATCGGTTATCGGCTCCGGAGCTACTAGGCTGGTTATTGTAAATGTCCCTGTAACTGGTATGCGGATCTGAGTCCTGTCATAGCTAAGCTCTATCTGACCTATGTAATCCCTGCCGCTGCTGTCAACTACCTTGAGTACAGCCAGATGTCCCTCGGTACGGTCCTGCCAGGCGCCTGCATCCGTCACAGTCAATTCCTGGGTGGCGGTCTTACGAAAAAAGTCTGCATAGTCCAGCAGGCACTGGTTGAGGTTCTGTATTACATCCTCCTCAATCAGTTCATCATCTATGATGGCCTCAGCCATAGTTTTTACATCGTTACCCGTAAATGCCATAAGGTCATCCCCTTTATACCAGGTAGTCATAACCTACACTGTAGGTAACTGTTTTGTTGTCGCCCGTATGGCTTATTGATACCCGCCAGTTACTGCTAACATGGCTTACCTCCTATACTGCAGCTTTGCTGCCCTTCTTGGCAGGCCGCTCCGGCGTGTCCTCAACAAAATCAATTCCAATGGCTTTATGCTGTCGTAAAAAAGCAATAATTTCGGGATCCGATGTATTGAATTCGTGGTCTTCGAACCGGATTTTTTCCCCGTGTTCCAGGACCGGGATCCCGTTCTGCACATTCAGTATAGTTGGCTTTTTCAGGATAGTGTAGTTGGGGCATCTGGAATAGAACCTTACCTGCTCTGACATAAAATAACCTCCTTAAAATTAAGCCCAGAGTGGTTTACTCCGGGCTCATAGTCGTTTAATAACCTATTGCGAGAAATCTGACCGCAGTCAAAGCGGACAAATTGGTTCCATTGGCCACCTCTGCCAATGGCCCGTCGGAAGCACCGTCGTTGTCCCCGACCATAGCCTTGACCTTTTTGTTGGAATAGTCATACTCAAATACGTACCCGGATTTGGATTCGAAGAGTACTATAAGTAAGTTGGTGAACATCTCAGATATGTCCATAGACTCCCCGCCGGGCGGATAGCTGTTATCAAAAGCTATTGAACCAGTAATGATTTTCAACTGGCCGCCGTAACATTGAGGCGTAAATAAGGCGCCATAACTCCCGCAGTCATAAGTAATACCCAGAGCCATATGATCACCTTCCCTTAAAAGGAAAGCAGCCTAGTCCCGAAGGACTAAGCTACCCCCTTTATGACAGCGTGTGTTTTGGGCAGGCGCACTTCAATACCGGCTTCAGTCAGGTATTCATCCTTCTGAGCATCTTCGTCATTAGCCTGGCGGTTGGTCAACAGCTTGGTGTCGCGAGTATCTAGCGGGCAGTAAGACACATAGTCCATATCCAGGACAATGCCATAGCCGCCATAGGTCGCGCCTTCCAGTAAGTGGTGTTTGACCACATACAGCTTGCCATGGGTGGAGATATACTCCTTTACAGCCACTCCGTAGGTCTTCTCACTAGGAAGAGTCCGCAGTTTACCCAGTGCCCACAGGTCGATATGGGTGCACAGCCGGGCACTGGCAAACAGCATTTTTTCACTACTGCCATACCTGAATACATCTTCCAGCCACTCAACAAAGGACTGCTCAGTCAAGGTGGTATTAGAGACATCAAATATGTTCTCTGTGCAGAACTCCAACACGCCGCCGGTGGACCGTTTGGGTTGAGGGCCAGTAGTGTCCTTGGCTTTTTCCCCGAACAGGAAAGCACGTTCCATATCTACTGCGTGCTCGATACCTGCCAAGTGACGGTACCAGCTCAGCGGCTTGGGACCATAAGTCTTAGTAGCCTGTAGGGTACCGGTTACACCTACCGGGGTGCGGAATATCTGAGTATAATTGGTCTTTTTGACCGGCTCCTTCTGTTTGATTTCCCGTAAGGTAGCCCCTTCTGCATTGACATGACCAATACAAACAACAGGAGTATCATCAGCTACCTGAGTAGCTGCCGTAGCACCCCAGGAACGGGCTACAGTGTATTCTTTAGTGTTATCACCGTCAGGGTTTACCGCAGTTACCAGCATGGTCTCGCCGGTGCTGGGTATTTTCAATATGTCTCCAACGCGGAACAGCGAATCTTGGTGAAACAATACTTTAGTTGCATCGCTTGCAATAGGATTCCCTCCACCATCAAGAGCGTCCCAGCGGGCACCGATATCCTGCTCCATCCAATCAAACTCCGGGTTATAAACAGTGCGGGTCTTCTTCATCTTCTTGGTCAGAACAGTCAACGGGTTTTTATTAGGATTTAACTCCGCTATCCTCTCCGACATATCTATTCTTAGGCGATCTCCTAAGATTCCTGCAGTTCCTGTTGCCATAGGATATCAATCCTCCTTCAAAATTAGTCGAAATACCCCCCTTTGCGATGGGCGAATATTTCATCCACTATCTGCTCCTCGGGGGTTTTTGTTCCCCCAGTTTTCCTTGCTCCTGCATTAGGTAATCGTGCCTGGCCTTTGGCCTGAACTGATTTCTGCCCCTGCTGCAGTCCTTTTTGATAGGCCTGTTTTCCAGCATTCAGGGCGCTCTCAGCTTGCACAGCTTTATAAATAACTTCCAGCACACCCATAGAGGTTTCGTCCAGCTGTCCCTGAGCTCTGGCCATGCCCTGCTGAGCGAGAATATCGAGCAGGTAAGGGTTCTTTTCCAGGAAGCTGTCTATCTGAGGTGCCAGTTCTTCCACACCCGGGAATAGGAGTTCACCGGCATCATTGATAGCGCTCACCATTAAACCCAACTCGCTCATTATGGCATTTTCCCGCTGCTGGGCTTCAAACTGGCTCATAATAGTTTCCTGGATAGGGTTGATGACCTGTCCCAGAACATTGTTCACCAGGTTGAACACAGCCCGCCCAGGATTCCGGACAAAATCCTGCTGGAATTGTCGGTCAAACTGTTTCCACTGCTCTTCAGTCCATTGAGGCATGTCGTCCTGCTGGGGTTGCATCTGCTTATTGCCAGTCGTATACTGCTGCCGCAGCTGGCCCAGTTCATTCCGCATATCCCCAAGGCGTTTCTGCAAGGCTTCATGAGCCCTTGCAAGGTCTTCAACAGATTTGTACTTACCAAGGATTAAGCCGTTGCCGTCTTCCGGGGGCTCGTTTCCTTCTGGCTGTTCCTGCTCACCGGCCTGATTATCTAAATCAGGGTTACGGTCTCCTTCGTTTTCATAGGGGTTGTTTTGGCCGCCGGCCCCGTCTTCGCCGTATCCTTCCTGTTTCTCAAAATTCAGGTCGGGGGCTGCGGGGGTGTCGTCGAACATACCCATACTTTCAACTCCTTTTCGGTATAAAATAGCAGAATTACTCCTGCTTCTCGCGTGCTTCTCGGCCTTTTTTAATGCGGTGGTCTATTTCGCCCCGCAATTCCTTATATGTTTTTATCTTCACCTGCAGGGCTTTAACCTCGCCCAGGTCGGCAAAGTCTTTGGTTTTCAGGTCATTTGCGGCCTTAGTTTCCTGCTGCTGGATCCAGCTTTCAAGATGCTTCCAGCCATCGGTCTCCAACATTTCTTCCAAAGCCTGTCCAATCTCAATATCCCTTTCCTTGACCCTCAAGTGGCATCACCTGCCCTTCTGTAGGTATATCCATCAACCTGTTTGTCCACAACGGCCTGCAGCGCTTCCTCCCGGTACATCTCGTAGTACTTGACATCATAGAGCTGCCCGTCTGCCAGCCGGGCTTCGTTGCGGAAAGTTCCTACTATACGGCCGCCATAGTTGGCTGCTATGTAGTCATAGAACTTTTCAGCTGGGTTGCCGATTATAACATCCCAGACTACCCGCTCAATACCTAACTGAGTAAAGAGCATGATAAAAAAGCCAAAGATGTCAGCGGAAAACTCCGGGCTATCCAGGAACTTGATGATGCTGAGGTTGTACGCTGTATTGGTCTCCCGGTTTATGTCTGCTGAGAAGAATCCTACCACCTGACCAGCATCCAGACTGACCATTTGGATAGTGTCAGAGCTAACGCTTAACTCTAGCCCATACCTGATAGTCGAAAACCGGTGATAGAATTTGTACTTCGGGTCAAACAGCGTCCGCTGGTACCGGGCCTGTAGTTCCTTCTCGTGAAATATAGCTAAGTCAAGCATAGCAATTCCTCTAGTCAGGTTTTCCTATTCCTAGCATTTTTCGTGCTTCGCTATTATAATCCGGGTCTATAAACACGTCAAAATGCCTCCCTGTTTTACTAAATTCGTCCCCTGCTCCCACCCCTGCTAATCATACGGTTTCCCGCAATGACCAGGACGTACTTCCCCACATGGCCTAATTTTTGTGCAAGTGGGCAGGGATTTGCACCCTGCATGAACTGGTAAGATTCTTGGTCTGTAACACAAAGTACGTTATTACCAGCAACGAACCCTTATGGTCCTATCCGGCCTAGCGTCTACCTATTCCGCCACCACTTGCAAATAGTCAAATCCCCGAAGGGTATTTGCTAGCAATCATAAGCCCCGCTCTCGCGGGGCGGGGTCACTTTTTGTCCCGATTATACCCAGGACTTATTGTCTTGCACCTTGTGCATTGATACAAACCATCTCTAACGTGTACCCATCTACATGGAAGAAATAAACATAATATCCTTATCGCGCATCACCTGCCTTAATAACCTACCGGCATTCCAGGCATGCCGCCCATTCCCCCGGGTATTCCGCCGGGCACTCCTCCGGCAGTCATTCCGCCGGCAGCCATTCCGCCGCCTAACATTTCCTGCATCTGTTGTTCTTCCTGAGCTATCTCCTCCTCGCTTTTCAGGAGCTTTTCGGTGTCCTTGATGCCGAAAGCATCGAATACCCGTTTCTTTAGCTCCCGGGTCTTGACTTCGGGATCGTCTCGGAATATCTCATACAAGTGTAGGATGTTATTCCGGTAATCCAGCTTGCTCAAGGTCGGTTCAATAGAGCTGCCAGCTGGCAGGTATTCAAAATTACCTGCTATGTCTTCCGGTCTCAGTTCTATCCACTCATAGCCACCATCGCTGTTGTTAATTCTCACCTGCCGAATGTCGTCTATAAACTGCTGATTCAGCTGGTCATAGAAAAACCCCAGGCGTTTTAAGCCCAGGGCTTCAAAGAGTTTCAGTTTAGTTTCAAAGCGGATATTCGTGGCCCGCTCCCGGATAGCATTCTCGGTGGCAGTCCGCTTCTCCTCGCTTGGCGCTCCCCTTGCTTCGTTGTAGGTGCTGGTCGCTTCCTGGATATCTGCCTTGATTATGGCCTCTTCCCGATAGGCAGATGGGTCCGGTGGCTTAAACTCAACCTCTTTTGGTGCTTCTTCCAGCGAATCAACCCATATAATCCCGTTTGGTCGTGATACCAGGTCTTCCGGTTCCAAGCCAATACCTTTCAGCGCTATCCACATGCGGTTGATTGCCTGGCTGACGGCATCAATACGCTGGTTCCTGGTAGTATTGAGCTCCGCCTGTAAGTACTCAATAATTTCTACCAGGGAAATACCGTAGAACTCGCCGTTGAGCGGGTCGAATTTGGCGAATCCTATCGGCTTTTTGCCATGCCAATAAGGATTTTCGCTGTCTCTGATGCACTCTGTTCTGTTGATGACGGTTGTTACCCAGTCGTCTTCCCACATTTCCAGGAGTTCATAGCGCCGGCCTCCGACTTCGGTTTCATCTGCAGCGGCATCAGATGCACCTATAGCAGCTAGTCGATCCTGTCTTCCTTCATGTGTTTTTTCTCCGGCCGCCTCGATGTTTTTTATGTCCTTAACCTGGTATATGCCTTCTTCGATTCCCTTCTCCAGCTCGGCCCTGGTAATATAGCGCCGGCGTATCACCCATGAGCAGTCATCTATACTGGTACCTTCCGGGTCCGGATACAGATCGTCAATCATAAAAACCTGCCAATCAGGGTCATCCCAGTTGATTACCTCTATTTCCTGCTCCTCATAGCCCAGCATTATGCCGGTCTCAGGGTCATATACCGGCACCTTCCGTTTAATCGTGCGCAGCTCATACTTCCAGCCAGTCTCATATGGACAACCGCCATAGATCAGCATGTCGGTGATCAACTTATACATCTTTACCATGGTTTCAGCATCAACGCGGTTCATCTGGCTGTCGACCAAGGTTTCCATGTTTTTGGCTGCCTCTACATCGTCAGCATCCTTGGGTACATAGCTAATCCAGGGGCGATTTGCAAAACAGGCTGCCAACAGCTTTGAACGTACAGAATCTACCGTGCTATAAGTATAGGGTATATGCAAATTAGATCGGTCCTGCTCTCCCTCGGGTAGTTTGGGTACTATACCACGGAAAGCCTTGTACCAGCGCAGCCATTTATCATCCCAGGGTTTGCGCCACTGCTCGGACCAGCGGAAGCGGCTCAATACTAAGTTTTTCCGCTTCTCCAGGCGTTCTTCTTCGCTTAATTGTTCCCTGCGTTCGTCCTGCATTCTATCACCTCGTTTAATAGCCCGTGAAAGGATTGATACCCTTCCTAGGTGCCGATCTGGGCAGCGGTTTGTCAGTCAGTACCGTGCGGCGCTGCTGGCCGCGAATCTCCTCGGCAATCATATCTGAAAAGAGCAGGTCATCATGCTTGCCCTGTTCAGCATCAGGCCGATTTTCTTCATCGTAGACAAAGGTCAGCATTTCCTGTAGCGTCGGGATATCGTGGAACAGCTCAATGTGTTCCTCCACCAAAGCGACCTCCTTGTCAATAATAAGCGGCCGGGTATTTCCGTCAGTCTTCCAGCCGTGCCGCTCCAGTTTTTTGTTTTTGTAGGTATCGTAAACTTCTCGCTTGTACTGCTTAGGGTACCGGAGCCGCTCCAGTTCCTCAATAGGAGCGGTATTGAAATTCATTTCAATACCAATTAGTGCATCCTGGTAGTATCGGCCCAAGCAGTACATCTGCCAGGTGTAAGGCTTGGAGTTTGACAACTGCATGTGAAGTGTTGCGCAGCGGTTGCCAGTGACATTGTTTATCACTGTACCGCCGTAATAGTCCTTCCCCTCGCCCTTTGTATCACCGCCCAGAACATAAGGATAACCCTTCTGAGGTTCTTCGTAGATCCTGATCGGCCCACTGGGGTCGTCCACCCATTTGATTGTATCGTCCTTGATTTTGTCCTTAGTCTCTGGGTTGTTCCACTCGAAAGAAAAACGCCCGACTTTGGGCGGCTGCTTTTTGTATAGTTTTTTCAGGTGCTCGATTCTGAGCAGAATTAGTTCCTTGTTAAACACGCACCGGCCGGAGCTGAGGAATGCCTCTTCCGGGGTACATGGATACTCCTGTTTGACCGTTTCTTTCAGGTCGCGCCACTTTTGGTAGTACCAGTAGACCTGATGCCAGCTGAGTCCTTGCTCCTCGATAAGCCACTTGCACCGGTACATGATCCATGACCTGGTGTTGGCATCGTAGTTGCCTTTTATGGCCGCCTGTACTGCCTTCTTAAAGTCCTTCTCCCTGTTCGGGCTCTCAAACTCCTGCCGGTACTCCTGAGTAAGCCACCATTGATAAAACTTCGGCTCCCAACTGTTTTCACCCTCGACCGCACCGTCCCACAAGTCCTTAAATTCGTTGAACCCGTTGGGCGTGGTCTCAAGTATCTGGATACTGTCCTTTGTAAGCGCCTGGCCAAGGCCGGTCATGATTGCGTTGATTCCCTTGGTCCAGAACGCAACCTCTGAACCGTGGAAGAAATTCAAGGTCTTCGAGCGTCCTATGTCCTTTGAACCGGCAGTGGCTACACGCCATTTGGAATTCAGTTTTTCAAACAGCAGCTCCCGCCGGGTATTATATTTCTCCGTTGGTTTCAGCGGCCCGGGTAAAGAGTTATATGGAAACTTGGCCTTATCCTCAAATATAGTTTCAGTGTTGTCTGCACTGTCAGCCAGAGTAAAGCCGGCGAAATTTTTCCTGCTAATTGAGCAGGCCAGCTGATAGGCGGTTATAAGGCTTGTAAAGCCCTGCTGCCTTCCTTTGAGCACTAGGAACTTGAGGTCTAAACGCTTGCCCTGGTTATAATCCTCTATGGCCTGATTGAGATCGTCGATAAAGCTCCTCTGAACTTCATTTAGGAAAAATGGCACCGTCTGCTGCTGCTTGTCAACAATGACGAATACCATTTCAATCAGCAGCTCCGGGTGCTGGTATATTTCCTCCCTCAGATCGGATCCAGCTGAGCTGGTCATGTAGTCAGCGATAGCTGCAGTGAATTGCTGGTCCAGTTCAATACTCTGGTTTTCCTCCCAAAGCTCCCGGCGCCTGTCTATGATTTCCTGAGCAGTGTAACTCATTTCAAAAAGTCCTCTAGTTTTTTGGTGACATTAATATCCAGGGAGTCTTTGAACATCCCCAGGTGCCGGCCTAGGAGTTCCAGGGCTTTTACTTTATCATTCAACTTAACTTCAATACCATTAGCACCCTGTTTGATTCCGGCTATAGCTGCCTGGCTATCCTCTGGAATCTCATCTGTATTTAGTATTTCAACTGCCTGATATTCATACGGTTCTTGGTCGATTACGTTCCCTTCGTCATCAAGAAGAGGTCTATATCCAGTTCTTGTGACCACCCGAACAAAATCAGTTCCTTTGGAAAAGGCTATTTTAGCAAGTTCCTGGACCACTTTGTCCTGGGTAATTTCAGTGCGCTGCGCCCTTTCTTTCATACGCTGCTCTATATAGCTTTGCACCTTAACATTTCTTAACAGCCTGGCGCCAGCAGCTGCAGCTGTGGAATCATTCTTCACTTTTGGATAGGCGGCTTTATAAGCTCTGGTAGCATTGAGATCTATTAAATATTCGTCTACAAATATTTTCTGTTTTTCAGTTAACATGCTACCACTCTCCTCTACACACCAGCTCCCACCCCTTGCTAACAGTGTGTATTACCCACTTGTCCTAAGGTGATCGCCTGTAAAAGGGCAACAAAAAAGCCGGATTATTCTCCGGCTTTCTATTCAGTTTATACAATATCACAGACTGATTCTAAACTTCTATAAACTATCTAAAATAATTTTAGCTAGTGCCTTACTATGCAACTTATGTACCCACTGCCAACTCAAGTCCATCTTCGCTGCAATCCACTCAAATGTTTTCCCGTCCAGGTACCGGTACTGCAAAAGCAACCTTTCTCGGTCATCTTCTACTGCCTCTATAATTGTTTTAATTCCATCCCGGATAGCAACTAACCGGTCGATATCAGCATCGATTTCCTTCTCCAAGTCAACAATTTTAGCCAGTATTTCTTCAGTCTTCCCATAGATGCTACCGCCTCCCTTAGGCTCCGCAGTGAACACCTCGGTTACCCTGGTCAGCTTAGACCGCAGCCGGGCAACCTCTTCCAGCTTGCGTTCAATTTCCCGGTCCAAATTTATATATCGTTTCAGGCACTTGATCTTATTCTGGTTATTACTTGGCACCATCGCGGTCGTAAACATCGCCACCGGCTACCCCTCCTTTTTCGCTTAATCCTTGGAATGTGCATCAAGGTAATTTCATAAAACACAGCCAATGGGTATTCATATTCTTACCGCTCCTATGACCAAAAAGCGGTTCATGCTCAGGTCCTATTGCCTCCAATACCTTCCGTAATGGTATCTGCACCTCGGACCATTTGAATATAAGCACTCCGTAATCGTCCAACACCCTCATACACTCAGCAAATCCGTCATGTATCATCTGCGGCCAGTTCTTGTCCAGGCATCCATATTTAAGCCTTGTCCATGATGCAGGCCCAGCCCGGGTCAAATGTGGAGGGTCAAAAACAACCAACTTAAATGACTTATCCGGGAATGGCAGAGCTGTAAAGTCGCAGACCGTGTCAGGGTTGATTTCTATATATCTCTTCGGGTAATACTCGTGGTATGGGACTACGCGATTATCGCAAAATTCAACATTAGGATTATTTTTATCAAACCAAAACATTTTAGATCCACAGGCTACGTCTAGTATCGGTTTCAATTTCTTGCCCTCCCCTCTTTTGCACATAAATAACAAACAATGTCATATCTCCATCCCCTGTACCGCTGCCACAATCTGCAGCTGCACCCCGGGGTCCAAGTCGTCCAGCATTACGTCCCGGATCCACTTGACCTTGTATTGAGTCAGAACATCATTCTGCTGCGGTCTGTGTTTTTTAGCTTCCCGTTCAAAGAAATGCCTGATCTGATGAAGAGTGAAACCGGTTTCTTTTGCTATCTGTCGCATTGACAGCCCTTCAGCTTTGAGTTTACGAACATACTCTTTGTCCCATTCCGTCCAGACCTTCGGTACCACAGTGTACGGAATCGGCTCATTGTCTTCAGGGCCGAATCCCTGTTCCTTGACCGGGCTTGGTGGCTGGCTTAAACTTGACTCAGCAGGCTCCGCTGTGTTCTGAACCGGCTCCTGGCTACCAACCGCTACCGGTTCAGGTTCCGGGGTCTGCTGTTTTAGCCCGCTGATTAATCCGCTTGAACTGGTGATGATTCCCGCATCAATCAACCACTGCCTGACCTGTGCCCAGCTAACTCCCAGTTCCTTAGCAATTGGATTAATCTTCCCATCGTATTTGTCCCAAAGTCTTTGCAACTCGTCAGTTGACGGCCTGGGCTTCGCCTGCTTTTCTTCCGCAACAATTCTCTTTTGTCTTTCCTTTTTCCGTTTTTCCCGATCAATTTTGCAGCGCAGCACCTGCACATCAATTTCAAGCATTTCTGCTATTTGCTTAATGTTCTTATTTTCAGCTAGCAGATCCTGTACTTGGGGCCACAGCTCGTCCCAGTTATATCTGGTCATTTCCTCCTCAACCTCCTCTGTGGTTTTATAAGGCCTTCTCTCATCTTGTCCTTTCTGGAAGGGCTTTGCCCAGCTTTGTCCTGCATTGTTCCATCCTTCGGGAAAGGCTGGCATTGTGCCAATAAATACTTTGTTACCGTTTTCATCGAGCCGGTACCGGTAAACAGTGTTATCGATAAACCCCTCAGGTGGACCACTTGATTCCAGCGATTCCCTGTTGATAAGGTTCGCGTTTCCGAATTCAAAGAATGTGGTACATTCGTTTTGATTTTTCATGCTCCCACCCCCGGCAACTGGACTACTTCATTTCGTACAACGCCCTATCTCGGCTTTAAGACTGGCAATCAACTCTTCCTGTCTGATGTTCTTACCCTTCAGTACATCCAGCACCCTGAAATCTACAGTACCTTCTGCTAACAGGTGATATATTCGGACTATGTTCTTTTGCCCTTGACGATGCAGCCGGGCATTCGCCTGTAGATACAGTTCTAATGACCATGGAAGGCCAAACCAGATAATAATGCTGCCTCCATCCTGTAAATTCAGCCCGTGACCGGCACTGGCCGGATGTGCTACCATCACTGGGATCTTGCCGGCGTTCCAGTCTTGAATATCTTTTTCCCCGTCTAATACTCTTGCGTTTTTGATCCTTTGCAAAATACGTTCTTTATCGCTTTGGTAAGTATAGAAAACCAGCACGGGCTCAGCTCCGGCTTCTTCAATCAACTCTTCCAGGGCATCCAGCTTTTTATCGTGAATCACCCGGTAGTTTTTAGCTTCGTCGTATATTGCACCGTTTGCCAGCTGCAGCAGCTTATTGGTTACAGTAGCTGCATTCAAAGCTGTGATATAATCGTCTTCTCCGAATTCCAACACGGCATCACGTTCCATAGTCTTATATAACCGGTATTCCTGATCACTCAGATGCACGGTGCGATCAATAAAAATCGGCTCTTCCTGTTTGATGTAATCCCGGGCTGTCATGCTGATGCAAATATCACTGATAAGCTGATCAATTTTCTCTTTTGCCCCAGGCTTAAGCCGGTATTCGTTATAGCCCGGCCGGGGTAATGTATCAAAGTAATTCCGGCGGTACTCTGTAATAGTTTTACCTAACCTCTCACCCCGGTCCAGCAAATAGATCTGCGACCACAGGTCCATATAGCTGTTTGGTGCCGGTGTTCCTGTTAGTCCGATGATCCGCTTTATAAAAGGCCTTACCAGTTTCAGCTTCTTAAACCGCAGACTCTGGTTACTCTTAAAGCTGGAAAGTTCATCTATTACGACAGTATCAAAATCCCAGTTCCGCCTTAAGGTATCCACCAGCCAGGCCACATTATCCCGGGTAATGATATATACATCGCCTGGCTGCTTTAAGGCATTCAGTCTTTCCTTTTGGGTGCCCATGATTTTCACTAATCTCAGGCTGTCTTTCAAGTGATCCCATTTTTGGTGTTCGTCCGGCCAGGTATCTTCTGCGACTCTTTTCGGTGCGATAACTAGTACCTTTTGGATGTCCAGATAATCATTTTTAAGTTCTTCAATTGCAGTTAATGTGGTAACCGTTTTTCCTAATCCCATGTCCAAAAACAAACCAGCTGCCGGGTGGTCAAGTATCCATTGTTTTGCTGTATCCTGGTAGTCATGTGGTATGAACTTCATTTGGTATCACCTCCCTTAAGAACCTATCCACATCTTCTAAAGAATCCAGTTTGTACACCTCAAACCCTAGTTTTGCAAAGTCTCTTTTTACCGCCTTTTGCCGGGGTAATAAATCCTGGCCTGGCCTTTTGAGCTCGACAAAATAACACTTGCCTTGTATTAATACAATCCGGTCAGGCACTCCACTGTTACCAGGTGATGAAAACTTATAGGCTTTACCACCTAAAGCAGCAACTCTCACTCTCAATTGTTTTTCTATATCTCGTTCTGTTGGCATCCCGGTTTCCCTTTCTTCCAAATTTTAGGCGTCAACAAAGTCAACAGAAAATTGTGTAACACTATATATACACGTATTAGGCTATATATAGGGGTGTATATATACCTAATTTATGTTTTTATTAATATTGAATAAATTGTGTTGACATTGTTGACATATAACCGTAACCCTTTGTCGTTTCTGCTTTTCAAGCGTCAACACGATTGTTAAATTTTTGTTGACATACGTTGACATTGTTGACAATGATTAAAGTTTTTCTGTCAACATTGTCAACAGAATTTAATGCTGCTGTTGACTTACTGTTGACGCCTAAATCCTCTTTGCCTTCCATAAATTCCAAATCTCATATTGGTATTTACCTTTTCCCAACCTTCCAATCCATGTAAAATGTCATTTATTTCTCTGGATATAAGCGGGGTCAACTGCTTGGGATCTCCCCTAAACAGTTCACACCAAATCTCCATTACACAGGTCTTGTCTTTCCGCAGCTCGGCCTTTTCAGCAATCGTGTCAAAATCATCGTTGCCTGATAACCATGCCCGGCGCTCATTGAGGTCCATATCTTCCCAGTTATTAGGGTATAAGCGATCCAGGTATTCAATGATCATGCCGGTTTTCGGGTTCTCTTCTGTGTGTATGCGCTGCTGCTCCAGTGCGGCTTTTGCTGCCTTATCGTCCAGAATTAAAGGATGCCCCTGTTTGTATAAAACTACTGCTTCAGCCCATATCTGATCGACTTCACCGGGGAGATCTTCAAATACATCTTTCATCGGCAGCTGAACATAACAGTCCACTGGCCATGATCTGCGGTCTCCTGTTTTATCCCGCAAGAATTCTTTGTCATTTGATGTCCCAAAGAAAATACACTGTCGTTTATACCGCAAAGTGCGCCGGCCGTAAGCCGGCCTGTAGACATCTTCCGATTTACTTAAAAACAGTTTAGTAGCCTCAATATCTGATTTCCTGGTAGCAGTCAGCTCTCCCATTTCAATCAGCCAAACACCCTGCAGCTGCTCATAGGCTTCTTTGCCGCTGACGGTGCTAAGGCTGTCACTGAACCAATCCTTCCCCAGGTAGCGGATTAAAGTGCTTTTGCCTATACCCTGGGGCCCGGTTAAAACGAGCATGGTATCATACTTTATTCCTGGCTGCATTATCCGGGCTACTCCTGCCACAAGATGCGTCCTAGTAACCGCCCGGGTGTAATAGCTGTCCTCGGCACCCAGGTAGTCAATTAATAAAGTTTCCAGCCGTTCTACACCGTCCCAGGTTAAGTTGTTCAGGTATTCCCTGACCGGGTGGATCCGGTGCCTTTGGAAGAGGACCGATACGGCATCAGCTATTTTCCCGGCTCCGGTTAAACCGTAATTATGTTCAAGGAAGTAACGGACACCGGCATCATCATCATCGTTCCAGTCCCGGTTTATATGATCAGTCCAGGGCAGTTTACCGGTTACCATAGCCCGGTTGGAGAATTCGTTATAAACCATTTTCCCGGCTACGCGGGGATCGTTTTCCAGGATGATCACTGCATTATCAATCGTGTTCCGCAGCACACCTTTGCGGTCGTAATCTAGCTTTTTCAGCCATTCTGTGTCTACTTCTTCAAACTCATAGTCATCAAGGACTTCCTGCATCTTTTCTTTGCCCAGCTCGGCTTTGACCTTTTCGTCTTCACTGGCTACTTCCGACATTTTCATATAGCTGGGCAGCTTGTTTACTGGTGTATCAGGAGCAGCGGCTTCATCCATTCCCCGGTACAAGTGAATCCGTACCAGGTCAAAGGCATTGCAAAGCATCCCGCTGATTGGATCTGTCCCGTGGTGGGAATAGGCGAATTTGTCTTCATACACGACCAGGCCGCCGGTAGTCGAACCCTGAGTATATGTGTAGCGGCCGGGGACCTTTGTAGGAGAGTAAACATCAGGTAAAAACTTTTCTATAGCTTCAGAAATCGTATAAGTGCGGCAGAAGGCCCCGACAATACCCTTCTTCGTTAATGGATCTTCCTGCTTCTTGATCTCGGATTGGATCCGGATCCCCTGCCGGGAGCTGACGGGCCAGAAGGATGAATCGCGCCAGTCAAGATAACTGTCCAGGATGATATCCGGGTTCAGCCAGGGCCCTTCCTGTCGCTTGAATATAAATTCACCGTCAGCTGAGGTTGACGGCCAGTACATCAGCCGGATAGGCTCATAGGTAGTGTCATCGAACATATCGATACCGATATCATCTGCTATTTTGCGGCTGATGGCCTGGTATTCATCCGGGAGTACATTTCTCGCTAACGGTATGATCAGTCTTAGTCTGGGATTGTCCGGGCTATGTGAGTGAGTGGAATACATGACAATCTCAAAATCATTGAGCATGATAATGCTGTCCCATAAATCATTTACACTTAAATTGACATTATCCATGTCTAAGGTAATCAAGCTTCGATAAGCTAAATTTTCAGCTTTACGGCGGCCTTGTTTTAACGCGCCCCCGACAAAGCCGCCTACGTCTTTGATTTCATCCCGGGTGGTTTTGGGCATCTTTTTATATTCCTGGAAGCTCTCCCGGGTCCGGGTGGTAACCTTAAGTTTTTCAACCAGGTCTTCATAGGAGATCTCAAGGTTCTTCCACTTTTTAGAGCGGCGGCTGCTGCCTACGGCAATCATTACTTTTCTATCTGTTCTGCTGGTTTCGATAGAGGTTTCCGTTTTACTCACACAATCTCACCTCTAATCCTTCTGATAATACTGGCATTCGTAGCCATCAGCTCGTAAAGGCAGCCCCGGCGCCCAGGGTATTTCCTGGCTCATTAATTCGCATACAGTCTTTAATTCATTGCTGTCTTCATCGATTTCGATAACTACTTCATCATGTACGTGCATAACAATCTGGTACCCCATACTGTCCAGGATTAGCATGGCATGAGCGAGACAATCTCTGGCAACTGCCTGGACAATGTTTTCAACGAGTTTCCCGCCATAAGTATCCTGTTCATCCCATTGCCAGGTGGTTTCATTTACAGCTTGGAAAGTGATTTTTTTGGCTCCTGGGAATCGTGCATCATCAACTACTTTCGGCTTAACGTAAGCAAGCCGGCGGCCGCTGGGCAGCTCTATAAACAGAATCCCGCTCTGATAGATAGCTTTTAAGTACTTGTTAATGGTTACCGTGCTTCTTTCGGTAATAGCCTCCATAACAGCGCTTTGAGTTGTGTTCCAGAACTCAACAATCTTCGGGTTGGCCAATCTCCACTGGGTAATAATAGTTTTCAGTTCGTCATCGCTTAGATCTCCAGCTCCCATCCTCTTTAGTGCACCGACTCCGCCGCCGTACCCACAGGCCAGCTCTGCTACCTTGCCTTTTTGTCTCAGTGGGCTGCCTTTTGTGATTTGTTCAATGGGTACCTTAAACATCTGAGAAGCGGAGGCCTCATATATCTTTCCATGAGTGCTGAATACTTCGATCCGCCATTTTTCTCCGGCCAGCCAGGCGATTATTCGGGCTTCGATAGCTGAAAAGTCAGCGACTATAAACTTCTTGCCCGGGGCCGGTATAATAGCGGTCCTGATGCACTGGCTTAAGATGTCTGAAGGGTTTTCGTAGAGCATTTCCATGAGCTCCAGGTCGCCTGTTTTGATTACTTCCCGGGCAGTATCCAAATCATCTAAATGGTTTTGCGGCAGGTTCTGAGGCTGTATCTTGCGACCGGCCCAGCGGCCGGTTCTGGCAGCTCCGTAGAACTGCAAAATACCGCGAGCTCTGTTATCTGTGCAGGCTACATCAAGCATCTTTTGGTACTTGGCTATGCTGGTCTTAGATAGCCGCTGCCGGATCTCCAGTATGCGGATAACATCAGGGTAATCTTTGAAGCGTTCCAGTAGTTCATCATGGTTCTTTTTCGTGATGCTGGATATGGTTTTACCGGTTCGTGATTTTATAAACGCTTTGATATCAACCAGGCTGTTAGGGTTTTCCAGGCCGGTGATAGCCTGGAATTCTGCCGTTAGTTTGTTGGCTTGTTCCTGATCTATGGCAATAGCGCTGCGTACCATGTTAGTATCTATGAGGATTCCGGTGTCATTTATTTTTTGGTCCAGCTGGTACAGTTTCTTTTCCGCATCCGGTATGACTAAAAACTTCTCCAGCTTAGCCCTGATACTGCGTTCTGCTTCAACGTCCTGAGCGCAGTACAGTTTGAACTGTTCCCACTCTTCTGGCTTATCTTCCCGGGTATAGACCTTTTTAGTTATTCCGGACTTGAACAAAGGGCCGTCATTCACTTTCCGGTCTATGCAAAACAGGCGGATAAGGTTTTTCCCGGTGAACAGCTTTTGCTTATCCTGATCAATGCCTACTGCAATACCAACCGTTTCCAGACTGCCGGTGAATCCTAACCGGGCGGCCAGTACTTGAGTGCAGTCCCAGTTGACCGATTCAATGCCAAAATATTTATTGATGCAGACCCGTTCAAACTGGGCGTTAAACGCAGTTTTTATGATGGCAGGGTCTGTTAAGGCAGCGGCTACCTTGTCAGGCAGCCGCTCACCATTAGCCAGGTCAACTACTTTAACAGGATCCGCGTCAAATGCATATGCGAACAATAAGATCTTAAATTTGGGCGATTCGACATACTTGTATACGCCGCAGTCGGATAGGCTGACATCGCTATAAGTTTCTATATCTACACTAAGTGTTTTTGGCATGGCTATCAGTCCTATGACAAGAAATCATCTTCTGAATCAACTTCATCGAATTCAAAATCTTCTTCAGGTGCACTGGCCACACCAGCTAACGGTTCACCGTCATCGATTTTTTGAATGCTGATCAGGCTGCAGGCTACACCCTTATTCCCGTTAACATTGAACGGGTAAAAATTGATGCTGGCCCGGGCATAACATCCGGAATATACTTCATCGGGGCCCAAGGGGATTGCTTTGCCGGTGGCCTTATCCTTTTTGGTTCCTACTACTTGGGGCGCGCGTTCCGAATTGGCATTGATGAAATAGGAGTTTTCGTAAGCTTCATCTTCCGGCCGGTCTTCATCACCATCGCGCAACGGGAGCTTAAGGTTAGAAGGGATCTTGCCGCCCCATTTAGATTTGCCTAATTCCTTGGCATTTTCGATAGCTTGTTCCAGGACTTTAACCATCTGCTTGTCGGATTTCGGAATGATAAGGGATACTGAGTATTTAGGATCGCTGCCATTAATGCTCTTCGGTTCAAAAAGGTTAGCGTAGCTCAGTCTTACAACACCGGTGACAACTTTGGTATCATTCTTTAATACTGCTTGTATTTTGTTAGCCATAAATATCAATCTCCTTTACATGTTAAAATCGTCTTCGGGGGAATTCAGCGCAGGACGCTTATCACTGATTGGAACTAGAGTAGGTTTACCTGGCGGTTTGATAATGTAATCAGCTGCCAGCTCGGCAAACCGGTTCTTGCCGAACAGTTTTTCCAATGCGGTAATAGTCTCGAGGGTTCTCGGCTTGAAGATCTTCTCCGGCTCGGAAATGTTTTGAGCCAGTATTTCAGCAAGGGCTGCTTCATCTGTGATCTGCCGGTTGCTGCGTCCCTCAACCAGCTTAAATCCGGGTATTTCAGTGCCTTCCAGAGCCTTTGTCAAGGCCAGTTCTTTGATATCAGAGATCCAGCTCATTATTTCATCTGCCTGGGTCAAAATATCAGCCAGGCGCTTGATAGTGATCCGCTTTCCCTTATTAGCTTCGATAAAGGCCAGATTCTGATCAGCCCGGGCCTGACAGTCGGCTTTGATCTTGCAGAACTTGCACCACTCCCCGGGATTCTGTTTGCCTTTTCCTTCAAAAGCAAGGGCCGCAATTGGTTTAACTGTGTTCTCTGCCCAGTCGAGCAGCATATCGGTGGTTATGATAGAGGAAGAGATATGATTCAGGCGTACCTGAGCGATAGTCATTTTGATAGTCTGGATATCATAGATAAATCCAAACTGTTCATAGGCGCCCAGGGCGTACAGCATCAGCTGGGGGTTATCGACGGCGCTCACTTCAACGCCTTTGCCAAATTTGAGATCAATGATCTCCATCTGGCCGTCAGCTATAATAATACAGTCGCCGGTACCATATCCATAAGGAACATAAGCGGAGAAATCCAGCTTAGTTTCTAAAAAGATCAACGGGTCCCCGGTAGCCTGTATAGCGGCGTTAAATTGCTCAATGACATAATCAGTGTAAATAGATACTTCATCGATCATGCCTTCATAGAACAGTTCATGAGCCTTTATGCGTTCCCATTTATCAGGGAGATCAACATTGTGTAGGTATTTCGTCAATATGAGTTCTCCAATTTCATGGGCTAAAGTACCCTCAGCTGCATAGGGACTGGTTGTATCAGCTATTCCTTCCGTCAGCCTGGCTGATGGAGGACAGTTCATCCATCTGTGCGCAGCTGAAGCGCTAAGCAGTGCGTGTGACATTACAGCTCCTCCAATCTGGCTATGACTGCAGCAAAATCTTTTTCCTGCAGGTCGGTTACTTTTTTGACATTGAAATCAGCCAGTATCTGCTTCAACTTGTCCCGGTTGCCGGCTGAGTTTTTAGCCACAAACAAGGCTCTTACCTGATCAATGGTGATGGTTGAAGCCGATTTTTCTTCGTTGGCTGCTGCGGTATCATCAGCTGGAGATTGAGTTTCAGTTTTTACCTCAGTCGGTTTTTCCGTAACCGGCATTTCAGCTGGTATAGTAGAGGCTCGGGATCCGGCACCCTCCAGCAGCAGTTCAATATTCCCGGCTACTGCTACCGCCAGAGCATTGATTGCGTCTACCAGGGCCGGAGCTTCAATTTTGACAGTGATATCCATATAACTCCTCCTTACTCTTCGGCAAATAAACTGTCTTGTAGTCGAATGATTTCATTTGATCGTTCACTCTATCACTCTCACTTCCAAGTTAAAATCCGCATAGCCACCTCACGAAGTTGTAGATTAGTGCTAACACGCCAACTGCAATAAGTAGAGCTGTGATGGCTTGTCCAAGCAGATCCACTTGACGGTTGATTTTTTGCATCTCGCGGACTTCAGGAGTAGTCACATCTACGTAGGTTTTAGGTTCCTCACGCTCAATCTGCCGGAGCCTGGCTGCGGGGTTTGCCGGTTGAACCTTAGAATAATAGCTAGTTACTCCTGATGCTCGTCTGACCATAATCATCCTCTCCTTCCGGCTCCGCCCAGGCTACCAATCGTCCTGGACTGATTTCGCCGTACTGCCGGTACCATTCAGGTTTCCTCTTGGCCCTGGCTCGCATCTGCTTCCGCCAGGCGCGGTGGCGTTTCTTGGTGCGCCCCATAATCAGACCTCCTTCTTCTCGAACACGCTAATCAACTGGGCGTGGCGTAAAGGGGTGAATTTGAAATATTTCATTAACTGAATAGTGGCCTCAAAATGCTTTTTGGCATTTTCAGCGTTCGGTGCTGGAACGGTAATGGTTTTTATACTGCGCCGTCCCCTGGCAAATTGGCGGTATCGTACTTCGTAGGTTTTCATAGCTATCAGGCCTCCTGCCATTTCTTGGCCAGGATCTTTCCCTGTATGCCCCATTCCTCGATCGGCACTTCACGCAGCACAGTCAATTCTGATGCCCGTACCTTTCCAGTACCATTAAAGGGGACCACTATCTTCTCCAATGGCACGGCGCATTCCAGGACCTTAAAGGGGCCCCCGAAGGTTTCGCTTTTGCCAAAGTCAACAGCCCAGGGTAGGTGACTAACATGTAATCCAAATGAACAATCGCGTTTGGGTGAGGGATCGCATTTTTGATTTTTTGATTCACCAACTACATACTGGAAGCTGGGATCATGGAAGGAAGCGAGATCCTGTCTGACAGCTTTATACAGGATAGCCTGGCCGTCTCGTACTTCTATCCCGTAGAAGTCGCAGTATTCTTTCGGAGTTCTTGGTAAGGTGACTATGCGGGCGTTTCCGGACACCTTTAGGATGGTATCATCAGAGTATTTCGCGATTTGAGAGTTTCCCCTGGCCTCGACCGAGCTGTTTTCCCAGGCCTCGACCGAGCTGTTTTCCCAGGCCTCGACCGAGCTGTTTCCCCAGGCCTCGACCGAGCTGTTTCCCCAGGCCTCGACCGAGCTGTTTCCCCAGGCCTCGACCGAGCTGTTTTCCCTGGCCTCGACCGAGCTGTTTTCCCTGGCCACGACCGAGCTGTTTTCCCTGGCCACGACCGAGCTGTTTCCCCAGGCCACGACCGAGCTGTTTCCCCTGGCCTCGACCGAGCTGTTTTCCCAGGCCTCGACCGAGCTGTTTTCCCAGGCCACGACCGAGCTGTTTCCCCAGGCCTCGACCGAGCTGTTTCCCCAGGCCTCGACCGAGCTGTTTCCCCAGGCCTCGACCGAGCTGTTTCCCCTGGCCACGACCGAGCTGTTTTCCCTGGCCACGACCGAGCTGTTTTCCCTGGCCACGACC
>Ga0208938_1000402_pt1 | contig 34342 bp, 37 predicted proteins | sample AD_UKC125_MetaG_FD_184434 | JGI IMG/M metagenome (GOLD analysis project Ga0208938, IMG submission 184434) | Active sludge microbial communities of municipal wastewater-treating anaerobic digesters from USA - AD_UKC125_MetaG (SPAdes) (version 2) | ecosystem: Engineered > Bioreactor > Anaerobic >...
CATCACGCGCCAGCTTTGGCGCCTGCGCCAGTTCGGCCTCATCAAGAAGGTCGTTCATGGCTATCGCTACTACCTCACCCGCCTGGGTCGCTCGACCATCGCCGCCGCTTGTCGAATCACTGAACAAGCCATCGTTCCGGCTCTCGCCCACGCTACCCCGTGACCCGATCTGCTCAGGAAATGTAAAGATCTGAGTCATAAGTGACTAACGGCCGGGTTCAAGCGCAACGCCCTGGCGATTGCGTCCATAGATCCGCGGCCTGATGTAACTGTCGATGACCGGGGTCAGAGAGTTCATCAGCAGCACGGCAAAGGCCACGCCTTCCGGGTAACCCGCCCAGGTACGGATCACGTAGGTCAGCACGCCGCAGCCGGCGCCGAAGACCAGTTGCCCGCGTCGCGTATTGGGCGAGGTAACATAGTCGGTAGCAATGAAGAAAGCCCCGAGCATGGCACCGCCGGAGAGCAGATGGGTGGACGCTTCCATGTACCGTGCCGGGTCGATGGCATTGAGAATCGCCGCCGGTACGGCAATGCCGAGCAACATCGCCAGCGGGATGTGCCAGGTGATGGTGCGCAGGAAAATCATCGCCACGCCGCCGGCAGCGATCAACCAGGTGGCGGTTTCGCCAAGACTGCCGGCGCGGCTTCCGTACCAGCCCTGGATCGGCGCATGCAGCAGCGACTGCGCCAGGTCGATGCCGCGCGACAGCTCGGTCTTGGCAAAACCAAGCAGCGACGCGCTGGCAACGGCGTCGAAGGCCGGCTGCATGCCCTTGAGGGTGATCAGGAGCCCGGCAATGGGCCCTGGAGCGGCCGCCGCGACGATCGGCAGCGGCGCCACCCAGGCGGTCATGTGCACCGGGAAGGAAATCAGCAACGCCACCCGCGCGACCATCGCCGGATTGAACAGATTCTGGCCGAGGCCACCGAAAACCTGCTTGCCCAGAACCGTCGCGAAAAGGCCACCGAAGACGCCGATCCACCACGGTGCCCAGGGCGGCAGTGACAATGCCAGGAGCCAGCCGGTCAGCACCGCCGATCCATCCAGCAGGACCGGTGCCACGGCGCGTCCCCGCAGCTGCAGGCACAGCGCTTCACCACCGGCGGCGGCGCCGACGGTGATCATCCAGAGGTAGATCGCCGGCCAGCCGTAAAGCCAGAATCCGAACAGGGTCGCCGGCGTCAGCGCGACCATCACGATGATCATGACCCGGCTGACACTGTTCGGCGTGGCGGCATAGGGTGCGGCCACCGGCATTTCCACAGGCCGCGTCATGTGCTTGCCTCCTGGGGCTGGGGCTGCGGAGCGGGCACACGCGCCTTCACGGCGGCACGCTCGGCCTTGCGGCGCGCGGCCACCTCGGCCTTTTCACGGGCGTCGCGTTCGAGTCGGGCGAGGCGCGCCTCGGCCAGGCGCTTGCCGGCCTCGGTGCGCAGTTTGGCACGCTCACGCGCCGACAACTCGCCTTTGGCGTGACTGAAGTACTGCACCAGCGGAATGTGCGAGGGACAGACATAGGCGCAGCAGCCGCACGAAATGCAATCGCTGAGCGAGTATCCAACGGCCCCGTCGAGGTCGCCGCTCCGGATATGGGCCGCCATTTCCAGCGGCAGCAGGCCCATCGGACAGGCGCGCGTGCAGGAACCACAGCGAATACAGGGCCCAACCTCGGGCACCGCCGCCTCGACGGCATCGAAGGCGAGGATGCCACTCGCCCCCTTGACCAGCGGCACGCGACCATGCCGCAGGAGCGTGCCCATCATCGGCCCCCCGAGGATCAACCGCGCCGGCGCTTGTGCGAGCCCGCAGAACGCAAGCAGCTCGTCGACCAGGGTGCCCAGCGGCGCGAAGAGGTTGCCCGGCGCCGTCACGGCAGCGCCGTTGATGGTGACGATGCGCTCGACCAAAGGCTGGCCCAGACGGATGGCTTTGTGCACGGCGGCGCAGGTCGAGACGTTGTGCACCAGCACGCCGACTTCGGCCGCGCGTGCATCGGCGGGCACTTCCTTGCCGGTCAGGGTCTGAATCAACTGTTTGTCCGAACCCATCGGGTAGCGCGCGGGTACCGGCCGAATCTTCACTTCCGGGAAGGCGGCTGCGGCTTTGGTCATCGCCGCGATGGCTTCAGGCTTGTTGTCCTCGATACCCACCAACGATTCGTCGGCGCCAATGGCATGCATGATGATGCGCGCGCCGTCGACCACCTGCTCCGGAAAGTCGCGCATGATGCGGTCGTCGCTGGAAACATAGGGCTCGCACTCGCCGCCATTGACGATCAGCGTACGCACGCCGAGGCGTCGGCCCAGCACAAACTTGACAGCAGCCGGGAAGGTGGCGCCGCCGAGACCGACCACCCCCGCCGCGGCGGTGCGTCTGGCGATTTCCTCGGGCGCCAGGGCAAAGGGATCGGCAACCGGGTCGGTATCGATCCAGCGATCGGCGAAATCGGATTCAATCGTGATCGCGGCAAAACCGAGCCCGGACGGATGCGGCGCGGTCACTTCGGCGATGGCGGTGACGGTGCCGGACACCGAGGCGTGAATCGGCGCCGAGATGTTGCCCTGCGACTGGGCCAGCAACTGTCCCTTGAGCACCTTTTGGCCGACCAGGACCACCGGCCGCGCGGCGCCACCCACATGCTGCTGCAGGGGCATATGGACGCGTGCCGGTTGTGGGAGCATACGCAGCGGAACGTCGGCCGCGGGGCGCTTGTGGTCGTCGGGATGCACGCCCCAGCGCGGTTCCTTGAAGAAGCGTTCGATCAGTCGCATGGCGATTTCCTTCAGACGGTAGCGGGTCTTGGCCAGATCCAGTGCGGCAGCGTCACCGGCACCGGCACCATGCCCATGGCCTCGGTTGGGCAGCGGTCCACACAGGCGCCGCAGCCGGTGCACGCTTCACGGATCACGTTGTGGATCTGCTTGGCCGCGCCGATGATCGCGTCGGTCGGGCAGACCTTGCTGCAGCGACAGCAACCGGTGCAGATGTCCTCGGCGACAAAGGCGAGCTGCGGACCGTCGTCGCGGACCGCCGCGAGGTCGATCTTGATCCCGAGTCTGGCGGCGATGGCCTCGGCGACGGCACGTCCGCCAGGCGGGCAGAGCGTCGGTGCCGCTTCGTTGCGCGCCAGGGCTGCCGCAGCCTGGGCGCAGCCGACAAAGCCACACTGCCCACATTGCGATCCCGGCAACAGCGCCTGCAACTCGGCTTCGAGCGGGTTCTCCTCGACCGCCAGGTAGCGGGCGGCGAGTCCGAGAAGGCTGCCCAGGGCAAGACCCAGGACGGTTAAACTAGCGACTGCGATCAACATGACGATCCCCTTCTCAACCGGTACTGATGCCGGAAAAACCCATGAAAGCCATCGCCAGCAGGCTGGCAACGATGAAACCGATCGGCGGACCGGCAAAAAGTCGCGGTACCGCGGCCACAGCCAGGCGTTCGCGTTGCCCGGCAAAAATCACCATCACCAGGCTGTACCCGACCGACGAGGCGAAGGCGAACAGCGTGCTGGTCATGAAGCTCATGCGACCTTCGACCAGCAGCAGGGCAATGCCGAGCACCGCACAGTTGGTGGTGATCAGCGGCAGGTAGATGCCCAACATCTGGAACAACTGCGGCGAGACCTTGCGTACCGTCAGTTCGGTGAACTGCACCGCGCTGGCAATCACCAGGATGAAGGTGACGGTGCGCAGGAAACCCAGGCCGTAGGGCGCCAGCAGGTAGTGCTGCACCGCCCAGTCGGCCATCGACGACACGGTAATGACGAAGGTCGTCGCCAACCCCATGCCGGCGGCCGCGTCGATCCGTGTCGTGACGCCCATGAACGAGCACAGGCCCAGAAAGCGCGCCAGGATCACGTTGTTGACCAGCGCCGCGCCGATCATCATCAGTGCGTAGTCTTTCATGCCTCGTCCTTTCCACTGCAAGACTCGCCAGGCTGCGCCCGGCGCAGGAAGCGGGGCGCCAATTCACCACGTGCAGAAAGCCGCCGGGCCCCGAAACCCGCCAGCAACAGGCCGACTGCCAGACCCGCCGCCGCGCCGGCCATGCTCTCGACATCGCCACCGCCAAACGCCTGCACGGCGCCGCCGGCGATCAGCGAACTGGCCAACGGCAAGCCGTAAGCGATCAATGCGCCCTTGAGCAGGGTCTGCGCGCCGACGCCGATCACGATGCGCTCACCGACGCCGAAATCCTGCTGCCCGTGCAGCACAAAGCGTCGCGCCTCGATACGGCTGGCAAGGCTGCCGATACCCTTGCTGCCACACTGCCCGGCCGCGGCGCAGGCGCCACAACTGGTAGTCTGCTCGGGTTCCAGCCAGATCACGCCATCCTTCGTGTGAACGACGCGGGCAATGCCCTCGACCGTGTCGCCACTGCTGCCGGTTGCTGCCATGCTGATCCCCTTGGTCATGATTCAGGCGATCCCGTGCGCACCGGCCATCTGGATTTCCTTGCCGGCACGCAGATCCAGCAGGCGCTTGCACACCACCATCAGCCCTGTCACCAGAAAGCCTCCGGGCGGCAGGATCATCATCAGCACTCCCATACTGGCCGGCAACAGGCGCAGTTCCATGAACTTGAAGGACGGTCCGAGAAGCAGCGAGGCATCCGCGAAAAGCGTACCCGAGCCGATGATCTCGCGCACCGCGCCGATGGTGGTCAGCGCGATCGTGAAGCCAAGGCCCATGCACAGACCATCGACGAATGCCGGCACGACCGGTGCCTTGGCGGCGAAAGCTTCCAGACGCGCAAGCGGCAGGCAGTTCGAGACGATCAGCGGAATGAACAGACCCAGCACCTTGTACAACTCGTGCATCCAGGCGTTCATCGCCAGGTCAACCAGAGTCACCATCGTGGCCACGATGAGGATGAAGACCGGGATCCGGACCTCCTGGCTGATGTGGTTGCGGAAGGTGGCGACCAGCAGGCTGGAGGCGGCCATCACCGCCGCCGTTGCCAGCCCCATGCCGAAGCCATTGGTGGCGCTGGTGGTCATGGCCATGGCCGGGCACATCCCCAGCAACATGCTGAAAACACCGTTGTTCTCCCACAGGCCATCCCTGACAATCCTGGTATAGGGGTTGCTCATTTCAGCTTCCTTCCGTCAGCCGCGCCTTGTGCGCGGCAAAAAATTCGAGGCCACCGCGGACCGCATTTACCACGCCACGCGGGGTGATGGTGGCGCCGGCAAACTGATCGAACTCGCCGCCGTCCTTTTTCACCTTCCAGCGCTCGGGCAGGGGATTGGCGAGCGACAGTCCGGTGAAGCGCAGGATCCAGTCGCCCTTCTTCTCCTCGATCTTGTCGCCGAGGCCGGGCGTCTCGTGGTGTGCCAGAGCGCGCACCCCCAGCACCTGGCCCGCGGCATCGACGCCGATCATCAGCTTGATCTCGCCGGCGTAGCCGCTGCCGTAGATTTCGTAGGCGACACCGGTCACCTCGCCTTTCAGGCGGCTGCGATAAACGGTGATCTCCTTGTGATCGGCGTTTTCCATGAGCACCGTATCAGTGGCAGGGTTGTTGTCGAAGGGCACGCCGGCCAGCACCTGGCTCAGGGAATTCTGGCGATCCTCAAGCGCCCGCGCGGCGATGTCGTCGGTCGTGACCTGGGCGATCACCGCCAGCACAAGGCCAAAGCCGAGGCAGAAGGCACCGAGGATGAGACCGTGCCGCAGGCTTGGCAGGGTCATCGCCGCCCCCTTGGCCTTGCGGGCAGGAGCATGGTTGTCGAGAGAGGGAGTGATTCGGACGGATTCATGATCATGTGGCCTATGCGTTGGCCGATACCCCGCATTTTCTGTGCCAAGTTTTGTTGCGGCGCACACCAAAGGCGTGCGTGCACTCGTAACCCCGCACCAGCACGGAAGTTTTTCCCCCTCTCCCAGCCACGCCAGGACACTCGCGCGACCTCCCGGCGATGTCGCAAGTCCTACAAAACGCCACAAAATCGACCGCGAACTGTAGCCAAATCAAGGTCGGCACGAAATCTGCTCAGGAATGGAAAGACATTAGACCGGGGACGCGAGATGGCGAACGAACAACTCAAGACAGCGGCCGAAAGCGAGCCTCAGATAACGGAAAAGCTCTCTCCGAGCATTCATCCGCAGGTCTTCCAGCACACTGTCAATCAGGCCGACATGGCGATCTCGATCACCGACGTGCGCGGCAACATCCTGTACGTCAATCCGGCATTTACCCGCGTCACCGGCTACGGCAGCGACGAGGCGATCGGCAAGAACCAGTCGATCCTGTCCAACCAGAGCATGCCGCGCGCGTTCTATCAGTCGCTCTGGCAGCAGATCTCGCGCGGCGAGCCATGGGGAGGCCGGCTGGTCAATCGTCGCAAGGACGGCAGCAAATACCTCGCCGAGTTGAGCATCTCGCCGGTCGTCAATGGCGCCGGCGAAGTGCTGAACTACCTCGGCATGCACCGCGACATCACCGAAGTCCAGCGCCTGGAGTATCAGGTCAGGAACCAGAAGGCGCTGATCGAGTCGGTGGTCGATGCCGCGCCGGTAGTGATCGCACTGCTTGACATCGACGACCGCGTGGTACTCGACAACCATGCCTACAAGATGCTGCAGGCCGACCTGGGAATGGCCGAGCCGGCGCCGATGCTGATGACCGCGGTCCGCGCCAGTCTCGAACTCGATACGGGGCGCGGACGACGGACCTCCGGTTACCTCTTTCTCGATCGCGAAGTCCGGCTCGACCCGCCCGGCGGCAAGCAACCGCGCTGGTTCTCGTGTTCGGGAAGTCGTGTGCGCGAGGACGCCGGCACGGCTGAAGCCTTCCTGGCCGGACAGGGTCGCGATTACCTGCTGCTGGTGGCGAAGGAAATCACCAGCCTGCGCGCGCAGCAGGAAAAGGCCCGCGTCGCCGCCCTGCGGGCGGTGATGGCCGACGAGGATCGGGTTTCCTCCCTGCGCGAGAGTCTCGCCGCCGCCACTTTCCGCCTCGAAGGACCGCTGAACATGATGGCCTCAGTGGTCGGCATGCTGGCCAGACGCAAGGGCGAAACAGACCCGATGTCGGTGGCTCTGGCCGATGCGGTCACCGCCGGTCAGAAGGCACTCGACGAACTGCGCTCGATGATTCCCGGCAAAACGCGCGAGGCGATCGGCCCGGTCAATCTGAATGAACTGCTGCGCGATGTCCTCGATCTGTCGACCGGTCGCCTGCTCGCCGCCGGGATCACCGTCAACTGGAAGCCGCAGGCGATGTTGCCGACCCTGAAGGGGGCTCCGAACAAGCTGCGTTCGCTGTTCAAGGCACTGATCGACAATGCCATCGAAGCGATGAACACGCGCGGCTGCCGCGAACGCGAGCTGACGGTAGTCAGCAAGGCGCGTCTGGGCGGCATCGAAGTGATTATCGCCGACACCGGACCCGGCATCGTGGGCACCCAGCAGTTGAAGGTCTTCGAGCCCTTTCACACCACCAAGCGCGGCGGCGGCCATCTCGGCACCGGTCTGCCTTCGGCACAGCAGGTCGCCGCCGAACACGGCGGTTTCATCGAAATCGAACCGGCGACGGCGCGCGGCTGCCGCGTGCGCGTACTGCTGCCACTGGACCGACGACCATGAGCGAGAACCGTCCAGTGTCCTTGATGCACTCCCAGTTCGAGACCCTGTTACGGGTCTCGCAAGTCCTCGCGCGCGCGGTCGATTTCTCGCAGAGCCTGCGCGAAGTGCTGCGCGCGCTCGAAATCACCGGTCATCTGAGCCGGGGCATGCTCGGCGTGGTCGATCCCGACGCCGGCGACCTGAGCGTGCACCTCGTGCATGGACTCGAACACGAGGAATTCCAGGCGGTGCGCTACCAGGCCGGCGAAGGTCTGCTCGGCCGGATCCTGGAAAGCGGCCGCAGTTGCGCGGTCGTTCGCCTTGGCGACGAGCCACACTTCCTGAACCGCCTGGGCTTCTACGAAAGGGACCTGCCGTTCATCGCCGCACCGATCCATGTCGGCGGCACGCTGCAGGGCGTGCTGGCAGTGCAGCCTGACGCGCCGGACGATGGCTGGCTCGCAGAGCGCACCCGTTTTGTCGAAATGCTGGCCAATCTGATCGGCCAGAATCTCCGGCTTTCGGTCGAAATGACGCAGGAGGACAAGTCGCTCGACGGGGAGCGCGACAGCCTTCGCCGCTCGGTTCGCCAGCGGCCCGGCTTCGGTAACCTCGTCGGCCACTCGGTGTCCATGCTGCGCATCTTCGATCAGATCCGCATGGTTTCCAAATGGCCGACAACGGTTCTGATCCGCGGCGAAACAGGAACCGGCAAGGAACTCATCGCCAACGCCATCCACTACAACTCGCCGCGCGCACGCGGACCGTACGTGCGCCTCAATTGCGCCTCGCTGCCCGAGAATCTGCTGGAGTCGGAGCTCTTCGGGCATGAGAAGGGGGCGTTCACCGGCGCGGTGAACGCCCGCAAGGGCCGCTTCGAAATGGCCGACGGCGGCACCCTGTTTCTCGACGAAATTGGCGACATCTCGCCGGCCTTCCAGGCCAAGCTGCTGCGGGTACTGCAGGAAGGCGAGCTCGAGCGCGTCGGTGGCGGCAGGACGCTGAAGCTGGACGTGCGCCTGATCGCCGCCACGCACCGCGACCTGGAGGCGGCGGTCGATGCCGGAGAATTCCGCGAGGATCTCTACTACCGCCTCAACGTGATGCCGATTGTGCTGCCCCCCCTGCGTGAGCGCCTCGAAGATTTGCCGAAGATCGCCAACCACCTGCTCGACCGTCTCGGTGGCATGCAGCGTCGGCCGCTGCGGCTCACCGCCGGCGCCCACCGGCGCCTGGCACAACACCAATGGCCCGGCAATGTGCGTGAACTGGAAAACTGTCTCGAACGGGCGGCGGTGATGTCGGAAAGCGGCGAGATCGACGCCGACCTGATCCGTATCGACAAGGGACGCGAACGCGCCGGGCGCCGCCCGGCGCCGACCACGGCGACCGGCGCGACCGTAGCGCAAGCCGCGGTCAGCAGCACCGGCGGCGGCGACGGCATCGAACCCGGCGGCGAACAGAGCGAACGCGAACGTGTCATCGCCGCGCTCGAGCAGGCCGGCTGGGTCCAGGCCCGCGCCGCCCGCCTCCTCGGCATGACCCCACGCCAGATCGCCTACCGCGTCCAGATCCTCAACATCGAGGTGAAACAGATTTGATCAGACGAAGGAGAAGCAGATGATGGAGCAAGGCGAGTACCAGATCGGCGACATCGTGTTCAGTCGCGAACTGCTGGTCAACGACGGCGGCATCCCGGGCCTGGCGGAGAACGCCGTCCTGGCAACGCCCGGCCGACGCGGTGTGGTGGTAAACCACGGTCATGCCGCCGTCGATCCGGCCCAGGAAATCTACCTGGTACGCTTCGAAGGCGAAGCCGGAGCAGCCGGCGATCTCGGCCCACCGGTAGGTTGCCTGCCCGACGAATTGACCCAGGACGAGACCCGGGCCAGCGCATAGCTAAAGTAGCCGGTGGACGACCCGCGGGCCTCTGCCCGCGTCAGCTCCGGCAGCCTCAGGTGTTCAGTGCGCGCTTGAGCGAGTCGACGTCTTCGGCCGAATCGGCAAGCAGCGCTCTGAGTTCCTCCGCATCGAACAAGGCTGAGAGTGAAGAGGCATCCACCACTTCGCAGAACTTCGGATTTCGCCATGCATGCTCGACGTTGGCCAGTTTGTTGGCGACGAACAGCACCTCGGGCAGCGTCTTCACCGTCGCCACCAGCAGCTCGGCCTCATGGTCCCGAATCGCGGTCACCGCCTCTTCCGGCAGGCCCATGGCGGCCAGCAAGGCATGTCCGATATGCTCGTGCCATTCGACCAGCAACTCATACAGTCCTGCGGGATCGTTGATCACTTCCGGAAAATTCGCAGCCCGCGACAGCAGGTAGAAGACCCCGATATCATGAACCAGGCCGACGAACATCGCCTCGTCGGGATTGATGCGTGTCAGCACGCGCGCCAGCACGCGGCACAGCGCGGCGACGTGCAGCGAATGTTCCCACAGTCGCCTGGACAGCGCTTCGAATGGCACCATTTTCTTGGAACCCAGCAACTGTTCGATGGCGACGGCAAACGAGAGACCGCGCACCGCCTCCATACCGACCTGCGCGATCGCGCCATTCACCGTGATGACCGCCCGCCCCGAAGGGTTCAGCGCTACCGAGTTGGCCAGACGAATCACCTTCGCGCTCAGCAAGGGTTCGGCGCTGACCAGGGTACCCAACTCATCGATGGTCAGGTTGGGATTCCTGAGCGCGTTGCGGATCGTGACCGTGATGTCGAGGAAGGTCGGAAACGAGATGGTCTCGGTGGACAGATCGCGAGCGATGTCTTCGAGAATCGTGAAGCTGAGATGCCGGACGATTTCCTGGCGCGGCTTGATCACCACCGCCAGTACGGACGCGCCCAAGGCCAGTTTGTCGCCATCGGACAGTGCTTCCGCGATACCGTTGTTCAGCCGCCGACCATTCAGGCGACTGGAGTTCCGACCCTGGGGGATCAGGAAATACTGGCCGTCGTTGAAGCGAATCGTCGCGTGCACGGTCGATACGGTGAGATCATGCGACAAGGCCAGGTGATTGTCCGGCCGGCGCCCGATGCTCCCGCCAGACTCGTCGAATTCCGCTTCGTATGGCGTCGGATATGGTTTTCCATCAAGAGAAACGACGCGCAACGCCAGCATCCTGTACTCCCCCATCACTTTTGCCCCAAACATCGTACGCCCCCGCGCGTAGCGGATGATAGCGGAAATCATGACCGGGACGCATCAACAACCCCGGCACGCGCGCGTTCAACAGTCGTACCCCGTTCTCGTCGAATGGCTCTACCGGCAGTTCCTCGGACTGCGGTGCAAGGCATCCATCAGCAGGAATTCACCCATACGCATGCCCTTCATGCCTTGGCCAACGGCCAGCCGACCGAGCAGCGTCACCGGCCATGTTTCGCCGCCCGCAGCGTGGCGGCGCGCACGCACTACGGATCACCGCAGCCGGTCGTCAATCCGCCATTGTCGTGTTTGCAACATCACGGGCGAATCTGGATGGATCCTGATTTTCAATGACTTAAGCAACAAGACTGTCCTGGCACGCCAGTTGCTTCATCCCTGGTGCCTTCAAACCCGGGAAATCACAAGGGAGCTCGCCATGGATCTGCCAGTCATCGAATCCTCACCGCCCGCAGCCACCGGCTGTAGCGCCGGTAGTTGCGGCTCCACGGCGCAGCAGGTGGATGGCCTCTCCGACGCCATTCGCGCCAGGGTGCAGGACCATCCCTGTTATTCGGAAGACGCCCACCACTACTTCGCCCGCATGCACGTCGCGGTGGCGCCGGCCTGCAACATCCAGTGCCACTACTGCAACCGCAAGTACGACTGCGCCAACGAGTCACGACCGGGCGTCGTTTCCGAACTGCTGACCCCGGACCAGGCGGTCAGGAAAACGCTGGCGGTGGCGGCGACGATCCCGCAGATGACTGTCCTCGGCATTGCCGGTCCCGGCGATCCGCTGGCCAATCCGCAGCGGACCTTCGAAACCTTCCGGCAACTGGCGTTGAAGGCGCCGGACATCAAGCTCTGCGTGTCAACCAACGGCCTGGTGCTGCCCGATCACGTCGATGAACTGGCGCGTTACAACATCGACCACGTCACCATCACCATCAACTGCGTGGACCCCGACGTCGGTGCCCGCATCTATCCCTGGATATTCTGGAAGAACAAGCGCGTCTTTGGCCGCGAGGCGGCGGCGATCCTCATCGAGCAGCAGCAGAAGGGCCTGGAAATGCTCACCGCGCGCGGCATCCTGGTGAAGGTCAACTCGGTGCTGATCCCCGGCGTCAATGACCAGCACCTGCCGGAAGTGTCGAAGGTGGTCAAGTCCAAGGGAGCCTTTCTGCACAACGTCATGCCGCTGATCGCCGAGGCCGAACACGGCACTTTCTACGGCGTGATGGGGCAAAGGAGCCCGAAACCGGCGGAACTCAAGGCCCTGCAGGATGCCTGCGAAGGCGACATGAACATGATGCGCCATTGCCGCCAGTGCCGCGCCGATGCGGTCGGCCTGCTCGGCGAGGACCGCGGTGCCGAGTTCACGCTCGACAGGATCGACACCATGGAGATCGACTACGAGGCGGCGATGGTGGTACGCGCCGAACTGCGCGCGCAGATTGCCGCCGAGCTGGCCGAAAAACGCGCCAGGGCACACCCGCCGGCCGCCACCGCAACGCCACAGGTGATCAGCTTCCAGCCGCACGCCGCGAAGCCGGCGCCAGTACCCGGTCGACCGGTGTTGATGGCTGTCGCCGCCAAGGACGGGCTGGTCGCCGTGCACTTCGGGCACGCCCGCGAGTTCCTCGTATATGAGGCCTCGGCCAGCGGCGCCCGCCTGGTCGGCCACCGCAAGGCGGAATCCTACTGTTCGGGCGACGAAAGCTGCGGCGACGCCGAGTCGGTGCTGGAGAAAACGATCAGGGCGCTCGCCGACTGCGAAGTCGTGCTCTGCTCGCGCATCGGATACGAACCCTGGGGCCAACTGGAATCGGCCGGCATCCAGCCCAACGGCGAACACGCCATGCAACCGATCGTGGATGCGGTCATGGCGGTATGGAACGAGATGCTGGCGGCGGGCAAGCTGGCCGTCGGACCAATCGTCGCCAAACGCGCCTGAGGAGGACAAGGTGGCCCTCGAAATCATCGAAAGCTGCGTTAACTGCTGGGCATGCGCTCCCCTCTGCCCGAATCAGGCGATCTACGAAGCGACACCGCACTTCCTGATCGAGGCCGACAAATGTACCGAATGCCTGGGTGACTTCGCCGAGGCGCAGTGCGCCAGCATCTGCCCGATCGAAGGGGCGATCATCAACGAACTCGGTGAAGCGCTCAATCCGCCGGGATCGCTGACCGGCATCCCGCCCGAGCGCTGGGCGGCCGCGCAGGCCGAGATTGCGGCGCGCTAGCCATGGCCGACGTCATTTTCTACGAGAAGTCCGGCTGTGCGGGCAATGCTCGCCAGAAAGCCCTGCTGATCGCCGCCGGCCATCAGGTCGAGAGCCGCGACCTGCGCCAGCACTTCTGGAGCAATCTGCGCCTGCTGGAGTTCCTCGCCGACCTGCCGGTCGCGCAGTGGTTCAACCCCTCGGCACCGGCGATCAAGTCCGGTGAAATCGTGCCGGACGAATTCGACCAGCGTACCGCGTTGGCCGTGTTGCGCAACAATCCACTGCTGATTCGCCGGCCGCTGCTGCAAGTCGGCGACGAGCGGCGGGTGGGCTTCGATGCCGCGACGATCGACGCCTGGATCGGGCTGCCGGACTTCCCGTCGGGTGACCTTGAAGCCTGCCGCCGCAAACCCTCCAGCGGCCGTGTCTATTATGTGCAATCAGCCGGCGGCGGTGCTTTTCCCTGCCGCTTCGACGACGACCCAGCGCATGCCCGCCGCTGCTCTCCCTGAAAGCGCGGTGTCTGTCGCCCCCGGTGTGCATTGGATCGGCGCTTTCGACCCGGATCTGCGGAACTTCGACATCATCCTGCGCACCGCCAACGGCACCAGCTACAACGCCTATGCGGTGCGCGGCAGCGCAGGCGTCGCGGTCATCGACACGGTCAAGCTCAACTTCTCCGAAACCTTCTTTCGCCGTCTTGAATCGATTGCCGACTACGACGAAATCACCACCATCGTCCTCAATCATCTCGAACCCGATCACTCCGGCGCGCTTCCGGAACTGCTGCGGCGCGCGCCTGGTGCGACGCTGCTGGTCTCGCCGCAGGCCCGCCTGATGCTGAAGGGGCTTTTTGATCCGGGTGAGTTCGAAGGGCGCATCGCCTTCGTCGGCACCGGCGACAGCGCCGATCTCGGCGACCGGCAACTCGAATTCTTCAACACCCCCTACCTGCACTGGCCGGACACACAATGCACCTGGCTGGCTGCCGAAGGCGTCCTGTTCTCGGCTGACTTCCTCGGCTGCCATTATTGCGACACGCGCCTGTTCAACGACGCCGTCGGTGACTTCCGCTTTTCCTTCGAGTATTACTATGCTCATATCATGCGCCCGTTTCGGGCCCACGTGCGCACCGCCCTCGACCTGATCGAACCCTTGCCGATACGCATCATCGCGCCAGGGCACGGCCCGATCCTGCGTCAGGATCCGCGTGACTACGTCGCCCGCTACCGTTCGCTATCGGCGCCCAGCCTGCACGGCGCCGGTACGAAGACCTTGCTGGTCTTCTATATCTCGGCTTACGGCGCTACGCGGCGCATGGCCGAAGCCGTGGCGGCCGGCGCCGAGTCGGCGTCGAGCGCCGCCGGCGAAGTGCGCGTCTCGCTCTATGACCTGGAGGGCGGGCACGCGCAGCCCTTCGTTGACCTGATCGAGGAGGCCGACGCGCTGGTGTTCGGCAGCCCGACGATCAACGGCGACGCGGTCAAGCCGGTGTGGGATCTGCTCTCCTCGCTGACCATGGTCGACGTCAAGGGCAAGCTCGCCGCGGCGTTCGGATCCTACGGCTGGAGTGGCGAAGCGGTGCCGATGATCGAGGATCGCCTGCGCCGCCTGAAGCTGCGCGTGCCGCTGCCCGGCGTCAAGGCACGCCTGACCCCGACCGCCGATGATTTTTCTGCCTGCCACGATCTCGGCCGCCAGATCGCGCTGCACCTGCTGGGTCGCGCGACGCCACGGACCATCGACATGGCCAACCTCGTTTGATTTCACCCATCGGAGAATCCGCATGCCCAAAGCCAGCGTCACCTTTCAGGATATCGGCGTCACCGTCACCGTACCCGCAGGCACCCGCCTGATCGAGGTCTCGGAAAAGGTCGGTGCCGGCATCACCTACGGCTGTCGCGAAGGCGAGTGTTGCACCTGCCTGACCAAGATCGTCTCGGGTCATGAGCACCTCGCCGCCCCCTCGGTGCTCGAAGACCAGGTGCTCAAGGACAACCTTGCACCGCGCCGTCACCGCCTCGCCTGTCAGGCGCAGATTCTCGGCGGCAACATCGTCGTCAAGCCGGCCTGAGTTTTCACCCCACCCCTTCCATTTACCAGGAGCCTCCCATGCCGAATATCACCTTTTCCAGTCCGATGCACAAGGACAAGACCATCTATGCCGTTGCCGGCAGCCACACCCAGACGATTCTCAAGCTCGCCAAGGAGAACCATGTCCCGATCGACTTTTCCTGTGGTGACGGCGAATGCGGCACCTGTCTGGTCAAGGTCAGCAGCGTCGACAAGAGCAGCCACAACAAGTACGGGCACATGGGTGGCCCGCTCAACGTACGCGAGGTCGCCGTACTCAAGGACATGGGCAAAATCAAGCAGGCACAGATCGAACAGATGTACGTCGATGACCTGCCGCCGACCGAGTGGCGCCTGGCCTGCCAGTACATCGTTCGCGACGAGGACATCCTGGTCGAGTATCCGAGCCGCTGATGCCGGCGCCGACTGCCGCTTTCAGCGCCATCCGGGCGCGGGCCGAGGCCGCCTATCTCGGCCTGGCCCTCGGCGATGCGCTGGGTGCGACGGTCGAGTTCATGACCCCGCGCGAGATCGCCCATCACTACGGCATCCACCGGGAAATCGTCGGTGGCGGCTGGCTGCGACTGAAGGCCGGTCAGGTCACCGACGATACCGGCATGTCGCTGGCGTTGGGCGAGGCGATCATCGCCGATGCGGGTCGGGTCGTCCCGCTGGCCTGTGCCAACGCCTTCGATGCCTGGATGCGCAGCAAGCCGATCGACATCGGCAACACCGTGCGGCGCAATCTGGTGACCTTTCGCAAGACCGGCGTGCCGGTCGCCCCGGCATCCGACCACGACGCCGGCAACGGGGCGGCGATGCGTGTGCTGCCGGTGGCCCTGGCGACTTTCGGAGAATCCGAGTCAGTGGTGCGCGCAGCCGCGCACGCACAGGCGCACGTGACCCACAACAATCCCATCTCGGACGTCGTGTGCGAGTTCCTGACGTTGACGGTGCAGGACTTTCTGCGCGGCGACACCCTGCCGGAGGTGGTCTGTCGGCGCATCCAGCCCCTGGTGGGAAAGCATCCGGAGTTGTCGTTCCACGACCGTCCTCCGCGTGAAAATCCCAGCGGCTGGGTCGTCGAAACCCTGCAGGCGGTGTTGCAGGCGCTGCTCCAAAACACCGGCTTCGAGGACGGTCTGGTCGATGTCGTCAATCGCGGCGGCGATGCCGACACCACCGGCGCCATCGCCGGCATGCTGTTCGGCGCGTTGTACGGTGCAGACGCGCTGCCACGACGCTGGCTCGCCGCTCTCGATCCCGGCGTCGCCAGCCGCTGCCGGGAGCAGGCACGTGCGCTGCTGCAGGCACCGCGGCACGAATAGTCGGCAAAGATCACCGGAAAAGCCGCTGGCTTGAGGGGGTGATCGCCTCAGCCGCGCCGATCGCACCGTGCGCCGCCGTTGGCGGCAGACCAGGCGCCACAAAGGATCTCAGCAGATGCGTGGCAACTGTTCGCCGGTCAGCCAATCGACAATCCGGCGCCCGCCAAGCTCGGTCGTCATCTGCACGAAATGCTGGGGGTCGGCATGCACCTTGCCGATCGCTGCGGCCTGCCGGCCGAGCGGATGCGCGCGCATCGCCTGCAGCAGCGTGTCGGTGTCCTCAGGGGCGACGATTGCCAGCAGCTTGCCCTCGTTGGCCACATAGAGCGGGTCGAGGCCGAGGAATTCGCAGGCAGCGGCAACCTCGGGCAGCACCGGCAGGGCTGACTCCTGCAACATCATCCCGACACCCGACTGGCGGGCGATTTCGTTGAGGGTGGTAGCCACGCCGCCGCGCGTGGGGTCGCGCAGCGTGCGGATCGTCGCCCCGCTCGCACGCATGGCGGCGATCAGGCCGTGCAGCGCGGCGGTGTCCGAAACGATCGCCGAGGCAAAACCGATGTTTTCGCGCTGCGCCATGATCGCCATGCCGTGCTCGCCGATGCTTCCCGAGACGATGATCCGGTCACCGGGTCGGGCGCGGTCACCGGCATAGTCCTCGCCCTCGGCGACGACGCCGACACCGGTGGTAGTGATGTATACGCCGTCGCCCTTGCCTCGCTGGACGACCTTGGTATCGCCGGTGACCACCGGTACCGCGGCCACCTCTGCCGCGCGCGCCATGGATTCGACGATCCGTGCCAGATCGCCAAGCGGAAAGCCTTCTTCGAGGATGAAGCTGGCCGCGAGGTAGAGTGGGGTCGCGCCCATCACGGCAATGTCGTTGATCGTGCCATGCACCGCCAGGCAGCCAATGTCGCCGCCGGGAAAGAACAGCGGCGAGACGACATGCGCATCGGTGGACATCACCAGCCTGCCCGTTGCCGCGGGCAGCACGGCAGCGTCGTTGCCTTGTCCGAGATAGGCGTTGCCCAGCCAGCGCGCGAACAGCTCCTCGATCAGTTGCGCCATGCCCCGGCCACCGCTGCCATGGCTCATCTCGACACAACCGTGGCGAAGGTCGAGAGGCCGAATGTAGGCCTGGCGCACGGGCTTCATCCGGAGGCTCGCGGTGAACCTGGAAAATCGGCGCCTGTCGGCGGCGCCGCGTCGGCAAAACGCCCGAACGAATAATGCGCCGCACAGGCCCCCTCGGAAGACACCATGCACGATCCGACCGGATTTTCGGGCGTACACACGCTCCCGAAAATGCGGCACTGCCGCGGCTGTTTGACTCCACGCAAGACCGCACCACATTCGCAGGCCGGATGGTCTGCGACCGCCTCGTAGCGTACGGCATAGCGCTGCTCGGCGTCGAAATCGGCAAACGCCTGACGAATCCGCAGGGCGCTGTATGGCAGTTCTCCGAGACCCCGCCAGGCAAACGAGCGACGCGGTTCGAAGACCTCGGACACCAGATGCTGCGCCCTGAGATTCCCATCACGCGTCACGGCCCGCGAAAACTCGTTCTCGACGAACGCCCGGCCGGCATTGACCTGCTTGATCAACATCAGGATCGCCAGCATGACATCGAGCGGTTCGAAGCCGGCGACCACCATCGGTTTGCGATAGTCCTCGGCGAAACACTCGTAGGGGCGCGTGCCGATGATTGTCGACACGTGCGCGGGACCGATGAAGCCGTCGAGCGACACGCTGCCCCATTGCCGCACTTCCGTCGTAGCGAGGATGCTGGCAATCGCCGGTGGCGTCAGGACATGGCAGCAGAGGACCGAGAAGTTGCCGAGACCGAGCGCCTGCGCCTGCCTGATCAGCACGGCCGTCGGCGGCGTCGTGGTTTCGAAGCCGATGGCCAGGAACACCACCTGCCGCTCGGGATGCTGCTGCGCGAAGGCCAGGGCATCGGCACCCGAATAGATCATGCGCAGATCACCCGGCGTGTTTCCGTCGCGGCCGAGCGCTGCCTTGACCTTGAGCAGCGACAAGCCGCCGGATGCCGGCACACGCAAGGGGTCCCCGTAACTGCAGAGCGTCACGCCAGCCTCCCTGACGAGACGGATGGCCATGTCGATGCGTCCTATGGGCAGCACGCAGACCGGGCAGCCAGGACCATGAATCAGGTGCACGTTTGGCGGCAGCAGATCGGTCACGCCGTACCGAGCAATGGCATGCGTATGACCGCCGCAGAATTCCATGAAACGATAATCCCGATCGGGCCGCACCGCCTGCCGAATCGCCGCCGCCAGACCTCTGGCCAGCTCGCCGTCACGAAACTCGTCGATGAACCGCATCGAGCGACGAGTAGCAGTCGCGTCGATCGCCTGCGCGGAGTCGGGCAAATCCGTCACCGGCAAATGCATGGCCTCAGGCAGCCGCACCGGGTGTTTCCCCGAGGGCGGCCGCGCCGAGTTCGGCAAACAACGCCAGCGTCCTGGCGGCCTCCTCCGGATCGAGCCGGCTCAAGGCGTAGCCGACGTGCACGATGACATAGTCGCCGAGGGCGACGTCTTCCACGAGTGCCAGCGAGATTTGCTTGCCGACGCCAGCAACGTCGATCATCGCCTGTTCGCCGGGCAGCAGTGCAACGATGCGGCATGGCAGTGCGAGACACATCGCCAGGGCTCCCTCAACGGCCCAGCAGATGCTGCAGCGCGACCCAGGCCTGCCCCACCGACAGCCCGCCATCGTTGGGCGGGACCTGCCGCGCCTCGATGATCTGCACCCCTTGCGCGCCGAGTCGAGCGCGCAGACCACGCACCAGCACCTGGTTGAGGAAACACCCACCACTGCCGACGACGGCCCTGGCGCCGGGAGCAAGTGCGCGTACCCAGTCGGCAATGGCGGCCACCACCGTGGCATGAAACAGCGCCGCGCCGCGTTCGGCGTTTTTCTCATCGGCGAGAACCGCCAGCAGCGGCAATAGATCAAGGCGGCCCTGTTCGATACGCCAGCCCTGATCGAGTGGCAGGATATCGCCGTAGCGCTGTGCCAGCCCTTCCATCAACATCGCTGCCTGTCCTTCGTAAGCCATCACCGCCTTGATCCCGAGCAGGCCGGCAGCCGCATCGAACATCCTCCCCATGCTCGACGTCGGTGGGCAATGGATATCGGCTGACAGCATCTGCGTCACCGCCGACGCCGCCGCCTGACTCGCAAAACGTTCGCTGATCTCGCTCGTCCGGCCGATTCGGTGCAAAGCCGCCGCCGCCATCCGCCAGGGTTCGTTGGCCGCGCGATCGCCGCCCGGCAGGGCTAGCGGCTCCACGTGCCCAAGACGCTCGAAGCGCGCGCCATCCACGCTCAACAACTCGCCACCCCAGGCTGCGCCGTCGCTGCCGGTCCCCACGCCATCAAGCGACAAGGCCAGCGTGCTGCCTTGCATACCGTGTTCGGCGAGTACCGCCGCGGCGTGCGCGTGGTGGTGCTGCACGCCGAGCAGCGGCAAACACCGTTGCTGGGCAAACTCGGCAGCGAAACGTGTCGAGTAGAAATCCGGGTGCAGGTCGTGCGCCACGATCGTCGGCTCAACGCCAAGCAGCTTCACCATTTGCGCCACCGTCTCATCCAGGAAATCGCAAACCGCAGCGTTGTCGAGATCACCGATGTGCTGCGAAACGAAAGCCTCATCACCACGTGTGACACAGACGGTATTCTTGAACCAACCGCCGACGGCCAGTACCGAAGGGCCGGAGAGCGGCAACTTGATCGCCCGTGGCGTGTAGCCGCGGGCGCGACGGATGAACTGCAAGCCGCCGGTGGTAATGCGTGCAACACTGTCGTCACAACGGGTCACGATGTCGCGGTCGTGCATCAGAAAGGCGTCGGCGAGACCGTACAGACGCAGTAACGCTTCACTGTTACCGATCACCAGGGGTTCGCCACCGGGGTTGGCGCTGGTCATTACCAGCACCAGATCCTGTGCTCTTTCCAGCCAGCCGACGCCCGCCGGGCGCTTTGCGGCTTCGTGGAAAAGCAGGAACTGCAGCGGCGTATACGGCAGCATGACGCCAAGCCACGCCAGCCCGGGAGCCACACCGGGCAACGCTTCGTCGCACTGGCTGCGCTTCCTGAGCAGGATCGCCGGACGCGTCGGCAAGGTCAACAATCCCGGTTCGCCGATGCCCATCTGGACAAACGCTGCGGCCGATGGCGCGTTGGCGACCATCACGACAAAGGGCTTTTCATCACGCTGCTTGCGCTCACGCAGCCGCGCGACGGCGACCGCATTGCGGGCGTCACACGCCAGGTGGAAACCGCCGAGTCCCTTGATGGCGACAATATTGCCCGCGCGCAGCAGGTCAACCGCACCGGCGACTGCGTCGTCGGGCAACCGATGACCTTCCCCATCGAGCAGGAACAGTTGCGGCCCGCACTTGGGGCAGCAGTTGGCCTCGGCATGAAAACGCCGGTCGTCAGGTCGTCGATATTCACCCTGACAACGGGTACACATCGGAAAGGGCCGCAGGCTGGTGCGTACCCGGTCATAGGGCAAGCCACGGCTGATGGTGTAGCGTGGTCCGCAATTGGTGCAATTGGTGAATGCGTAACGCCAGCGACGGCTGCCAGGGTCGAACATCTCCATCAGACAGTCGCGGCACACCGTGGTGTCGTGTCCGATCATCGTCGCTGCCCGGCCACTACGGCTATCGATGATCACGAAACCCTGTCCGTTATGCGCTGCGGCAACCTCGCGAGCGGTCACCGAATTCACGCGCGCCAACGGCGGCGCGTCCTGCTCCAGACGTTCGATGAGATGCTTGACCTGCGCCGCTGCGCCGTGGACCTCGATTTCGACACCGCGCGAGTCATTGCGCACCCAGCCGGCAAGACCAAGTTCCCGGGCCAGCCGCCACACGAAGGGGCGAAAGCCCACGCCCTGCACAACTCCGCTGACACGGATGTTCCGACAGATCATACGCTCGGACATGTCAGGCTCCAGAAACCGCGGCAAGCTGCGCTTCAAGCTCGGCGATGCGTTGTCGCAGCGACGCCACCATTGCGGCTTTCTTCTCCTGACTCGCGGCGCAGCCTGCCCGCAGCCAGGCCAACCACTGTTCGAAACCCTCGCCGGTAGTCGCCGACAGCGGGATCACCTGCAGCGCCGGATTGACCTGCAGAGCATAGCGGATCGCCAGTGCACTGTCGAAGGACAGGTAGGGCAGGAGATCGACCTTGTTCAGTACCATCAGCGAGGCGGCATGAAACATGCCGGGATACTTGAGCGGCTTGTCTTCCCCTTCGGTAACCGAAAGGATCACCACCTTGTGCGCCTCGCCCAGATCAAAGGCCGCCGGACAAACGAGATTGCCGACATTCTCGATCAGCAGCAGCGAATCATCGGCCGGAGCAAGATCGTGCAGGGCGTGGCCAACCATATGCGCGTCGAGGTGACAGCCCTTGCCGGTATTGATCTGCACGGCAGCGACGCCGGTCGCACGGATACGCTCGGCGTCGCGGCTGGTCTGCTGGTCTCCCTCGATGACGACGATCGGGAGTTGCGTTTTCAGGGCCTCGATGGTGCGGCAAAGCAGACTGGTTTTTCCCGAGCCGGGACTGGACACCAGATTGAGCGCGAAGATCCCTAGCTCCTCGAGGCGACGCCGGTTTTCTGCCGCGTAACCATCGTTCTTGGCCAGAATGTCGCGCTCGATCTGTACCATTCGCGACGGCGTCGTCGATTCCTGAAGGGCCGACAGCGCGTGCGCGTGCTCGGACCCATGGCCATGCGAATGCGTAGGCACATGGACCTGCAGGCGACTGTCGGGGTGCTGATGGGCATCGACAGCGTGGGCGCCTTGGGCAATTCCAGAAGCGCCATCCCCACTGCCTTCGCCCGACAGTTGCGGCAGTTCGCGCACCGCATCGACCGCCTGAGCATCCTCCGGCGCGGACACGGCCTTGCCGGCGACCCGGGTTTCCCCGGTGCCACAACCGCAGGTTGTACACATTGCTGTCTCCTGTATTGTTATTCGACTTCCAGTTCCTTCACCCGCATCTCGGTACCACCGGTTGCCTGAACCGGGTGGCCACCGCAGGCTGGACAGGGGTCGTACAGAGCCGCGAGCGGCACCGTCATATTGCAATTAAAGCATAAACCCTGCCCTGCCACCTCGACTACGTTCAGGGCGGCGCCTTCGGCCAGCGTACCGCGGCTGACGGCATCGAAACAGAAACGCAGGGCTTCGGCTTCGACCATCGACAGTTCGCCGATTTCGAGGAGCACCGACCTGACGCGCCTAAAGCGCTGCGCGCGCGCCGCGTCCTCGACGATCTGCAGGACCCCCATGGCCAGCGACATTTCATGCATTCGTGATCCTCACCTCTTCCGGCGCGCAAGGGTCGAGCGACAAAGGCGGAGGATCTTCGTCCAGCCAGCCCGCGAGTCGAGCCAGAGAATCTTCACGCAGCATACTAAAAGCCTTTGAATCGATTTTGATTTCCATCAATCCGGGGCTAAACTCCCGCCTTCACAATATCACCTCGCCGTCCTCGGCCATTTCCGGACTCACTCTCGGTATGCTTGAAGCTTCAAATCTGGAATGCGTACGCGGCGAGCGGCGCCTGTTCGCCGGCGTCAGCTTTCGTCTGGAAGGCGGTGAGATGCTTTCCCTGCAGGGCAGGAACGGTTCCGGGAAAACCAGCCTTCTGCGCATGCTGTGCGGGCTGACGCCCCCGGCGAACGGCGAAATACGCTGGCGTGGCCAGCCGATCGACAAGCTTGGCGAGGAGTTTCGCAGCGAACTGTTCTACCTCGGCCACCACAACGCCATCAAGGAGGACTTGACGCCACTCGAGAATGTCGTCGCCTCGACCACAATGGCCCAGGAAGCGCTCGATGAGCATGCGGCGCTCGATGCCCTGGAACGGGTCGGACTCCGTGGCCATGAGGACCTGGCGTGCCGCTATCTGTCGCAGGGTCAGAAGCGCCGCACCGCACTGGCACGGCTGGTGCATGAAAGGCGTGCCCTGTGGGTGCTTGATGAACCCTATGTCGCGCTCGACGCGGCGGCTGTCGAACTGGTCGCCGGCCTGGTCGGTGCGCACCTGCAGCGCGGCGGTCTGGCTGTCCTGACCACCCATCAGGCGGTGGCAGTGGCCGCCGGAAGCGTGCGTGAACTCTGGCTGGGCACCGATGATGCAGCGCACAACCCGCTCTAGTTGATGCTAAAATTGATCTGCTCGGTCATCAGTCGCGACCTGCGACTGGCGATGAGACGACAGGCCGACATCGTTGCCGCGATGTTCTTTTTCATCATTGTCGTCAGCCTTTTCCCACTCGGCGTTGGTCCGGAACCGGACCAGTTGCGCAAGCTGGCGCCCGGTGTGTTGTGGGTTGCCGCGCTGCTGGCAACGATGCTTTCGCTGCCGCGGCTATTTGCCGACGACCACCGCGACGGCACGCTGGAACAACTGGCGCTGGCGCCGCAACCACTGGGCCTGATCGTGATCGGCAAGATCGTAGCGCACTGGCTGGTCGCTGGTCTGCCACTGGTGGTACTGGCACCGGTACTGGGGATCCAGTTCGATCTGGCCGGAGATGCGCTGGCAGTGCTGACCCTGTCCCTGCTGATCGGCACACCAGCCCTGTCGGGCATTGGCGCAATCGGCGCGGCGCTGACCCTCGGCGTACGCGGCGGCGGCGTGCTGCTGTCGCTACTGGTGCTGCCGCTGTACATCCCGGTGCTGATTTTCGGCGCCGGTGCGGTCGACGCGACGGTGACCGGACTCGGCGCGCAGGCCCATCTGTCGCTGCTTGGCGCGCTGGCGCTGGGCGGCGTGTTTTTTGCGCCGTGGCCCACTGCCGCGGCCTTGAGAATTGCCCTGGAATAGATGAGCAATCGCCTAATCAACTGGTTCAGGTACGCCAGCCCGCAGACCTTCTACCCGCTCGCGGGCAAACTGATACCCTGGTTCTGGACACTGGCAGCAATCTTCGGCGTCGCCGGGCTGACGGTCGGTTTCCTGCTGGCACCGATCGACGAGCAGCAGGGGGAAGGTTATCGGATCATCTTTCTGCATGTCCCGGCAGCGTGGATGTCGATGTTCATTTACCTGGTGATGGCTTTCTGGGCTGCTACCGGGCTGGCTTTCAACACTCGCCTGTCAGGGATGATGGCCTCGGCACTGGCACCCACCGGTGCGCTTTTCGCTTTCCTCTCCTTATGGACCGGCGCGCTGTGGGGCAAACCGATGTGGGGTACCTGGTGGGTGTGGGATGCGCGCCTGACATCGGAATTGATCCTGCTTTTCCTCTACATCGGCTTCATCGCCCTGCAGGCGGCGATCGACGATCCTCGCCGAGCCGACAAGGCTGGAGCGATCCTCGCGCTGGTCGGGGTGGTAAACATTCCGATCATCTATTTTTCGGTGAAATGGTGGAACACCCTGCATCAGGGAGCGTCGGTCAGCCTGACCCGATCGCCAAGCATGGCGACGATGATGCTCTGGGGGATGCTGCTATGCACCCTGGCGTGCTGGATGTACAGCATCGCTATCGCCCTGATGCGCGTGCGCATGATCATGCTCGAACGTGAGCGGCACACCGACTGGGTACACGCCCTGCTCATCGACCCGGAGTAAACGCATGCACTGGAACAGCCTTGCCGAGTTTCTGGCCATGGGCCGCCATGGCCTCTACGTCTGGGGATCGTTCATCGTGATGGCACTGCTGATGCTGGCGGAACCGATCCTGCTGCGGCATGGTCGGAAGCAACTCATCGCCCGCCTCAGGCGGCAGTACTCTGCCGAGATCTCGGACAGCAGGCGCATTGCGAAGCGCGACAGCGACTTTCACGGGAATCCCGGCAGGAGCAGGAATTGAAACCACGTCACAAACGCATCGCGTTGATCCTCGGCGGCCTGGCGATCCTCGGCATGGTTGCCACGCTGGTGCTCAACGCCTTCCAGAGCAACCTGGTGTTCTTCTTTTCACCCACTCAGGTGGCCGCTGGCGAAGCCCCCAAGGGCAAGAGTTTCCGCATCGGTGGCATGGTCCGCGAAGGCTCGCTGCAACGCCTGCCCGACGGTATCAGCATGCGCTTCGTCGTCACCGACACCGACCAGGACATGCCCGTTGTTTATAAGGGAATCCTGCCGGACCTCTTCCGCGAGGGCAAAGGGGTTGTCGCGCAGGGCAGGATCGGTGACGACGGGGTGTTCGCCGCCACTGAAGTGCTTGCCAAACACGACGAGAACTACATGCCGCCGGAGGCTGCCAAAGCGGTCGGCGACGCACACGAGCGCGCCGCGGCAAACCGGGCGGCAGCCGAAGCGGCCACCAGAACCATCAGACCGTAACGCGGACAACAACTCATGATCCCGGAAATCGGCAACTTCGCGCTCATCGTCGCGCTCATCGTCGCCCTGATACAGGGTACCTTGCCGCTGCTCGGCGCCCACCGCGGCCGGCAGCCATGGATAGTGCTCGCCCGTCCGGCGGCGGTGGCGCAGGCGCTGCTGCTGGCGGTGGCCTTCGCCTGCCTGATCCTGTCCTTCATCGACAATGACTTTTCGGTGCTTTACGTGGCGCAACATTCGAACACGCTGCTGCCGCTCGAGTACCGCGTCGCTGCGGTCTGGGGCGGACACGAAGGCTCGCTGCTGCTGTGGGTAGTGATGTTGGCGCTGTGGACGCTGGCGGTTGCCGTGCGCTCGAAGCAACTCCCCGAACACCTGGTCGCGCGCGTGCTCGGCGTGCTCGGACTGGTCAGCGCCGGCTTCCTGCTGTTCATCCTGGTGACCTCGAACCCCTTCGAACGACTGCTGCCAGGCGCCGAAGAGGGGCGCGACCTGAACCCGCTGCTGCAGGATCCCGGGCTGATCATTCACCCGCCAATGTTGTACATGGGCTATGTCGGATTCTCCGTGGCGTTCGCTTTCGCCATCGCCGCGCTGCTCTCCGGACAGCTCGACGCCGCCTGGGCGCGCTGGTCGCGACCCTGGACCACCGCGGCATGGATCTTCCTGACCCTGGGCATCGCCCTCGGATCATGGTGGGCCTATTACGAACTCGGCTGGGGCGGCTGGTGGTTCTGGGACCCGGTCGAAAATGCTTCGTTCATGCCCTGGCTGGTCGGCACGGCGCTGGTGCATTCGCTGGCGGTCACCGAAAAGCGCGGCAGTTTCAAGAACTGGACGGTGCTGCTGGCGATCTCGGCGTTTTCGCTGTCGCTGCTCGGTACCTTCCTGGTCCGCTCCGGCGTGCTGACTTCGGTGCACGCCTTCGCCACCGATCCGCGGCGAGGCATCTTCATTCTCCTGTTCCTGGGAACGGTGATCGGCAGTTCACTGGCCCTGTTTGCCTGGCGCGCGCCCAGAGTTGGTCTCGGCGGCCGCTTTGGCCTGCTCTCGCGCGAGTCCTTGCTGCTCACCAACAACGTGCTGCTGGTTGTCGCCTGCGCGTCGGTATTGCTGGGCACGCTCTATCCGCTGCTGGTCGATGCCCTCGGCGCCGGCAAGCTGTCGGTAGGACCGCCCTACTTCGACACCGTCTTCGTACCGCTGATGTTGCCGGCGGCTTTTCTGATCGGTGTGGCGCCTTTTGCACGCTGGAAGCATGCCAGCGTCGGCGAACTCGCACGCACGCTGCGCTGGGCATTCCTGGCCGCCGCCCTGGTAGGCATCAGCACCCCGTTCGTTTATGGTCAGTGGAAACCACTGGTGGCGTTGAGCCTGTTGCTGGCAGCATGGATCGTACTCAGCGCGCTGCTGAATTTCCTCGAACGCGTGCAATCAACGCGTGCAGGGCAGTCGTTCAGCGCTGCGGCGCTGCGGCAACCGCGCAGTTTTTTCGGCATGCACCTGGCGCATATCGGTATCGCCGTGTTCATCGTCGGGGTCACGATGGTCGGTGCGTATCAGGCCGAGAAGGACGTCCGGATGGAGGTTGGCGACACGGTCAGCGTCGGCAACTACACTTTCCGCTTCAACGGCGTACGGCCGCAGCAGGGACCCAACTACCGGGCCCTGCTCGGTGACATCGACCTGATCAGGGACGGCCGGGTGCTGCGCAAGATGTTCCCGGAGAAGCGTTTCTACGTCGCTTCTGCGATGCCGATGACCGAAGCCGCGATCGATAGCGGCTTGCTGGGAGACGTCTATGTCTCGCTTGGAGAGCCGATCGACAAAGCCAGGCCGGATGCCGCGTGGGCAGTGCGCGTCTATCACAAGCCTTTCGTCGACTGGATCTGGGGCGGCTGCGTGTTGATGGCCTTCGGCGGGCTACTGGCCATCAGCGACCGCCGCTACCGGATCAAGGCACGTGCCGGTTCACCCGCCTCATCTGCCGCCGCGTCGCTGGTGCAAAACGCCTGAAGGACTGCCCATGAACAGGTTTCTCTGGCCGTTGATCGGCTTCATCGTGCTGGTCGTACTGCTCGCCGTCGGGCTCAACCTCAACCCTCGCGATGTCCCTTCGCCGCTGGTCGGAAAACCCGCACCGAACTTCTCGCTGTCACAACTCGCGGCACCGGAAAAGAAGTTCTCGCCGCAGGACATGCTCGGCAAGGTCTGGCTGCTCAATGTCTGGGCATCGTGGTGCGTCTCGTGTCGACAGGAACATCCGGTGCTGGTCGAACTGGCAAAAAAAGGCACTGTCCCCTTGGTCGGTCTCAACTACAAGGAGGTCCGCGGTGACGGCGGCATCGACCTCGACAAGGTCGCTCCCGGCAGCGAACAATCGATGGTCATCGCGCGTGCCAGCACCTGGCTGCGCACCCACGGCAACCCGTACACCCTGTCGGTGCTCGACATCGATGGCCGCGTCGGCATCGACTACGGCGTCTATGGCGTACCCGAAACCTATGTCATCGACAAGGCAGGGATCATCCGCATGAAACATACCGGCCCGATCTCCCCTGACGTTTTCTCGGGCAAGATCCTGCCGCTGCTGGCGGAGCTGTCGCGATGAAGCGCTTGCTGCTGATCGTGCTGCTGGCGATGGCGGGAACGGGCTGGCACAGCCTCCACGCCGGAGAAGCCAGACTGCTCGCCGCCGACGAGGCCACCGAGCAACGTCTGATCGCCATTGCCTCCGAGCTGCGCTGCCTGGTCTGCCAGAACGAATCGCTCTCCGGTTCAAACGCCGAACTGGCCAACGATCTGCGTCGCGAGATCCGCGGCCTGATCAGGGACGGCAGGAGCGACGCTGAAATCATGGAGTTCATGGTCAGCCGCTATGGCGACTTCGTGCGTTATCGGCCGCCGCTGAAGGGAAGCACACTGCTGCTGTGGTTCGGCCCGGGCCTGCTCTTCGTGACCGGTCTGACGTCGTTGGTGATCTACCTGCGCCGGCGCGACCGGGCGATCAGGAACACACCGCTGACGGCTGCAGAACAGCAGCGGGCTGAGGCGCTGCTGCAGGACCGCGATTCAAGCCAGAGACCGTCATGACCGCTTTCATCATCGCCGCGGCGCTGCTGCTCGTCGCTGTCATTGCCATTCTGTTGCCGCCGCTCTGGCAGGCGCCAGGAGCGTCAGCTACCACCGACCGCCGCGTTGCGAATCTGGCGATCTTCCGGGACCAGCTCGCCGAACTCGAACGCGAGCACCACGACGGCTCGCTCGCCGACGAGGATTTCGAGAACAGCCGGAACGAGTTGCAGCGTCGACTGCTCGACGAAGTCGACGCCGAACCCGCCTCTGCACCGCCGGACTCTCGGTTGAGCGGCCGCAAGACCGCCCTGGCCCTGCTCTTCGTCGTGCCGCTGGCGGCCGCCGTCGGCTACACACTGATCGGCAATCCACGCGCACTCGACCCGCTGCAGCGTCAGACGCGCGTCGCCCCGGAACAGATTCTGGAGATGGTCAACGGCCTCGTCGAGAAGCTCCGAAAAAACCCTGACGATAGCCAGGGCTGGGTGATGCTGGCGCGTTCATACAAGGTGCTGGAACGTTTTCCCGAGGCGGCCGATGCTTACAGCCGCGCTGCCACACTGGTCGACCAGGACCCGGTCCTGCTCGCCGAGTACGCGGATGTTATCAGCCGGAGCAATGGCGGCAAACTGCAGGGCAAGCCGACCGAGTTGGTCGAGCGGGCCCTCAAGCTCGACCCCGACGAGCCGCAGGCGCTGCTGCTGGCCGGTGCCGCAGCGACCGACCGACAGGAGTTCGCCGCCGCCGCCGAGTACTGGTCGCGGCTGCACGCACAACTCGAACCCGATTCCGAGGAAGCCAGGGCCCTCGAAGCCGCCATCAACAAGGCACGCGAGATCGCCACCCAGGCCGCTGCTGCGAAGGCAGCAGGGAAGCCTGCGGCCGGTGTCGGCGCCGTCAGTGGCGAAGTCACCCTGAGCAGCAAGCTTGCCGCGCTGGCCAGGCCGGACGACGTACTGTTCGTCTTTGCGCGTGCTGAGGAAGGGCCCCGGATGCCATTGGCCGCCATGCGTGCGACGGTTGCCGACCTGCCGTTGCGCTTCCATTTTGACGACTCGATGGCGCTCTCCGGCGGCAGGAAGATCTCCGATTTCGCCACGATCAGCATCGAGGCGCGTGTCGCCAAGGCCGGCAAGGCCCAGAGTTCTCCTGGCGACCTGTTGGGCCGCCTCCGCAGCGTCAAACCGGGTAGCCGCAATCTGCGCCTGCAGATCGACCAGGTTCAGCCCTGAGCAGTCGGCCACGCCCTGGCCTGCAGGCCGGCGCGATTTGTCCGATTTGTTAACCTAGATCAAACCGTCGGCTCGTCCTCCTCCGCTAGACTCTCGCCAGCCTCGGCGCTCGGCAGATGGCACTAGAAGTCCAGGGAGGGGAGAAGCATCGTGTCCGACAATGTTCCAGGGTTCTGGGCAAAACTCAAACGACCAAGCACCCGGTACTCGCTACTGGCTTTGCTTTCGGTCGGCTTCGTCTGCGGCGTCCTTTTTTGGGGCGGCTTCAACACCGCCATGGAAGCCACCAACACACTCGACTTCTGCATCAGTTGTCACGAGATGCGGGACAACGTTTACCAGGAGTACAAGACCACCATTCACTACAGCAATCGCACCGGTGTGCGCGCTTACTGTTCTGATTGTCACGTGCCCAGGGACTGGGGGCACAAGATGATGCGCAAGATTCAGGCCAGCCAGGAACTCTACGGCAAGATCATGGGGACGATCTCCACGCCAGAGAAGTTCGAAGCCAAGCGGCTCGAACTCGCGACCCATGAGTGGGCGAGGATGAAGGCCAGTGATTCCCGTGAATGCCGCAACTGCCACTCGTTCTCGGCGATGGACATCGAGAAACAGAAGGCGCGTGCTTCCAAGATGCACAAGCTCGGGCAGGACGACAAGAAAACCTGTATCGATTGCCACAAGGGAATCGCCCACCGGAAACCCAAGAACATGCCCGAAGAACCGGACGACGACTAGGGCAATGACTTCGACCGTGGTGTCCTGGTCCGTGGTCGAAGGCGAACGAGAAACCTGAGGCCGACTTTGGCCGGCGACAACCGCATCAACACTTGAGTGGAGTCTGAGATGAAAAGAACGAGCCTTTCCCTCGCCATACTCGGCGTCGTGCTGACTTTGGGCGCGCCGATGGCGCAAGCTGCTCCGGACTGGAGCAAGGTTCCCAAGCGCGATGTGCAGGTTTTTCACCCTGCCGTAACGCCGATCGAGTGGGTCATGAAGAAATCCGACCATAGCGGCCGCACCGGGCTCAACAAGGGCGAAAGCTGCGTCGGTTGCCACGAAGAGAAAGGCGGCCTCAATTTCGACATGAAGCGTCTCGCCGGCAAGGACCTCGAACCCAAGGGCACACCCAAGACGATGAATTTCCCGGTCAGTGTGCAATCTGCCTACGACAAGGACAATGCCTACATCCGTCTGACTTTCAAGGCACCGAGTGGAGCCGTCGACCCGGCCGACAAGGAGAACGACGTCAAGGTTGCGGTGATGTTTGCCAACGACAAAGTCACCCAGGGCGCACAGATCGGCTGCTGGGCGACCTGTCACAGCGATGCGCGCACCATGCCCGGCGCCGACGAAAAGAAAACCAAGTACACCAAGGACGGCGCCTACGAACTGATGCAGTGGAAGAGTGCCAAGGGTGCCAAGGTCGCCGACGGCTCGGTGACCGACAAGCGCAACATGGAAGGCGGCACCGCCGGCGTCAAAGCCGAAGGGAGCAAGATCGGCGAGACCTACACCGTCACCTTCACACGCAAGCTCTCGGGAACTCTGGCAGAGGGCAAGGCGACACCCTTCGGCGTCGCCATTCACTCTGACCATGCCAGCGGCCGCTTCCATCACGTTTCCATGGGATATACCATGGGCTTCGGGGCCGACGGCGACATCAAGTCGACCAAACAGTAAGACTCTCTCCCCCCCACTGCCGGCGCAGTGCAGCGGCCACGAAGCTGCACTGTCGGCATGACGACACTCCTCCCAGCCACTGGTGCGGGCTGTACAAGAGGTACACGGTCCCGTACCGATCCACGGCGAAGCCGGAGTGATCAGCTATAATGTCTGTTGCGTCGTTATCGACAACGACCGCGACGCTTCGGCATGTCCGCGCAAGTGCCCTCGTTTCTTCTCCCGACTGCAGGCAGTTCTGCCTTTACGGAACGCTTCTTCTGCTGTCTCGCAGCTTGCCCCTGACCTTGCTGCGTCAGCAGCAGTCACGGCACCACGGGAAAGGGCAAAGCAGCACGGCGCGCGGGATTTCTCGAACACGACAATACTGCGGGGCAGTTGTTTGATGCAAGGCTTCCACATCATCTGCATGCTTGCTCTGGGCATCGTTTCGGCGAGCACCCAGGCCAGCATTTATGGCTATATCGATGAACAGGGCGCAGCGCATTTTGCCACCGAGAAGATGGATGCACGCTATCAACTCTTCCTGCAGGGCAACCCGCTTCATACATCAGACCTGACGACTGGTCCGGCAAAGCCCGCACTACTGCGCTATTTGTCGGAACACCCGAATCTGAAAAAATTTGAACCACTACTCAGACTCGCCAGCGATGAATTTGCGGTCGACCCTGCCCTGCTCAAAGCCGTGATGGCTGCCGAATCGGGCTTCAATCCGGGGGCGATTTCCCCCAAGGGCGCCATCGGGCTGATGCAACTCATGCCCGCGACTGCTGAACGCTATGGCTTGCAGGGCGACAAGAACAAGACCATCGAGCAGAAACTGACCGACCCGGCGATCAATATTCGCCTGGGGGCACGCTACCTGCGCGACCTCCACAGAATGTTCCCGAATCAGCAGCAACTGGTACTGGCCTCGTACAATGCCGGTGAAGGCGCCGTTCAACAATACAAGAACACCATTCCCCCGTATCCGGAAACGCGCAACTACGTGCAACTCGTCACGCAGTTCTATCAGCTGTATCAATCTCAATCCCCTGCCGCCAGGAACGCGGTCGCGGTATTTGCCCGCTCGTCGCAAGGCCTGAAGCGAATTTTCATGACCATCCCGGGACGCCGCAACATGCCGGCTTCCCCAGCGGCGACCGAGTGAGCATTTCACTGGATTGACATTCTGGTATGTGGCGCCCTGAATACCCTCGGCAGAAGCGGCCTGGTCGCCCTGTGCAGACGCCGACAGTATCCGGTGGGTACCAGAGGCCCTGTCGGACTGGAATTACAGGCGCCGCCGCAGCAGCGTGACGCCATTCCCGTCCGGCTTATCGACCACAGGCAGGATCCTCTTTCCCAAGGATGTGTGATGCCCAGATCCAGTCTCAACACCGCCAACTCGGAAGCTGCAACACGGCTCGCCGAACAAACCGCTGCCGCCATGTTCAGCCGCGATGCGGCGAGCCGGCTGATTGGCATAACCATCGTCAGCGTCCGTCCCGGCTACTCGCTATTGACGATGAAGGTCCGGCCGGACATGGTCAACGGCCATCACATCTGTCACGGAGGTTATCTGTTCACCCTGGCCGATTCGGCCTTCGCCTACGCGTGCAACGCCTACAACCGGAACACGGTCGCTTCTGCCTGCCACATCGACTTCCTGACGCCGGCCAGAGAAGGCGAACTTCTTGAGGCCGAGTGCGAGGAACGCTCTCGTTCGGGGCGCACCGGTGTCTATGACACAACCATCCGCGATCACCACGGCAAGGTCATCGCCCTCTTCCGCGGCAAGTCGTATCGCATCGCTGGCGAGGTCATTGCCGGGCTCGAGGCAGACGAGGGCTGCGCCTTGGCAGCCAAGGGACCAGCGGGTCGGGTCGAAGGCAACCCGCAATGAACCGCGCCAACAGATTGGCACCACAACGCGCCGGACTACTCCGCGCGCCACGGAACCTCTGTCAGGAACTCCCATCCGTCATCGCCGGCGAGCCCTGGACGTAAGGCATGCATTACTCTGGTTGGTGCCTGCCGAATTCCCGGACCGCAAGGCGATAGCTGCTCGCAACTCACTTGCCCCCGGCGATCACAAATGCGAATATTGCCGACTGCCGGTCAGGCTCCAGCCGACTCTTTCGGAAACCGCCCATGCATTCTCATCATCACGGCATCAATATCCAGGCGCTACTGGCGCATGTGCCGCTGTTCAATGAGCTGGAAAGTGAAGAAATTGTCCGTCTCGCGCGCGGTTCGCGTGAACTTGCGGCATCGCGTGGCGACATCCTGTTCCACAAGGGAGACATTCCGACCGGCTTCTATCTGATCGTCTACGGCCAGGTGAAACTGGCATTTACCTCGGCACAAGGTGGCGAAAAGGTGGTCGACATCCTGGGACAAGGTCAGACCTTCGGCGAAGCGGTGATGTTCATGGACAAGCCGTGCATGGTCTATGCGCAGGCCCTGGCAGACTCGCTGCTGCTGCACATCGCCAAGACGTCCATCCTCGACGAACTCGACAACGATCCCAGGCTCGGACGCAAGATGATCGCCGGCCTCTCGATGCGGCTCCATCACCTGATCAACGACGTGGAGTCGTACTCGCTGCATTCGGGTCGGCAGCGCATCATCGGTTACCTGCTGCGCGACAATCCTGTCGACGGCGACAAG
>Ga0208938_1000403_pt1 | contig 34329 bp, 28 predicted proteins | sample AD_UKC125_MetaG_FD_184434 | JGI IMG/M metagenome (GOLD analysis project Ga0208938, IMG submission 184434) | Active sludge microbial communities of municipal wastewater-treating anaerobic digesters from USA - AD_UKC125_MetaG (SPAdes) (version 2) | ecosystem: Engineered > Bioreactor > Anaerobic >...
ATGATCCGCTGGCCGCAATGGATCTCGACCTGGAGGGTCGAGACGAGGCGATGTTTCGCGGCGACCTTTTCCGCGTTTTGGGGGCCGCAATGGATCTCGACCTGGAGGGTCGAGACGAGGCCCCCGAGCTCGGGCGGTCGCTGTCGCAGTCCGGCGCGCCGCAATGGATCTCGACCTGGAGGGTCGAGACGAGCTCGGGGCGCTCGTCGCGGCCGCTACCGCCCTGGCCGCCGCAATGGATCTCGACCTGGAGGGTCGAGACGAGCGGACGCGCCTGACGGGTAGCGGCCACGGACGCGGGCGCCGCAATGGATCTCGACCTGGAGGGTCGAGACGAGGTCCCACCACGCCGAAGGAGACCCCCGCATGATCCGCTGGCCGCAATGGATCTCGACCTGGAGGGTCGAGACGAGGCGATGTTTCGCGGCGACCTTTTCCGCGTTTTGGGGGCCGCAATGGATCTCGACCTGGAGGGTCGAGACGAGGACCGTGGCCCCTGCGATGGTGTCCCCGAGCGGGTCGCCGCAATGGATCTCGACCTGGAGGGTCGAGACGAGGTGACCCTCATGGAATTGTCGGGGGCCGGCTACGGCGCCGCAATGGATCTCGACCTGGAGGGTCGAGACGAGCGAGGTAGTTCGAGACGTCCGCGCGGAGCTTGACAGCCGCAATGGATCTCGACCTGGAGGGTCGAGACGAGCAGGGCCGACGCGAAACCCATCACCTGCGCCTCGGTGCCGCAATGGATCTCGACCTGGAGGGTCGAGACGAGTCGGCTCAACCACGCCAGTCGTCCTGCCGTCGAGATCAACGCCGCAATGGATCTCGACCTGGAGGGTCGAGACGAGCTTTGACGACGTGGTCGATCTGCAGGACGGCCGGGCCGCCGCAATGGATCTCGACCTGGAGGGTCGAGACGAGTCTCGGCGGCGGCGTTCCAGCCGTGCGATTCCATGCGGCCGCAATGGATCTCGACCTGGAGGGTCGAGACGAGGCGGCGATGAAGGCCTCTTTGTGCTCGCGGGAGCGGCCGCAATGGATCTCGACCTGGAGGGTCGAGACGAGTTGATGCGTGCCGGAAGGCGCGTCGAGGCAGCCTCGCCGCAATGGATCTCGACCTGGAGGGTCGAGACGAGCGTCGTAGCCGCAGAACTCACCGTCGCCGACCCTGTCGCCGCAATGGATCTCGACCTGGAGGGTCGAGACGAGGCGCCCGGTGACCCCACTCGTTTCGTATCTCGTCGTCACGCCGCAATGGATCTCGACCTGGAGGGTCGAGACGAGGCGTTGCGCCGACCGGCGTACCCGCTGTTCTTGGGGCCGCAATGGATCTCGACCTGGAGGGTCGAGACGAGCTGAGGCGCGGTCGGTGTGGGATGAGACGGGTCGCGCGGCCGCAATGGATCTCGACCTGGAGGGTCGAGACGAGGGTCGTGAGGGGTTCTTGGCGGGCGAGATTGACGCGCCGCAATGGATCTCGACCTGGAGGGTCGAGACGAGCCAGGCTTTCCAGCTCACGATCGACTACGCCATCACGCCGCAATGGATCTCGACCTGGAGGGTCGAGACGAGGGCAGGGTTGTCGGTGCATGAGCTGCCGGCGAAGCGGCCGCAATGGATCTCGACCTGAAGGGTCGAGACGAGGTTCGGCGACGGCGTAAGCGCCCCGTGCTATCGCTGCGGCCGCAATGGATCTCGACCTGGAGGGTCGAGACGAGCAAGCTGACCGAACTTCACGTCGCTGTCTTCGGCGCCGCAATGGATCTCGACCTGGAGGGTCGAGACGAGGGCTCCTCGAGAACGCAGGCTTTGACCTGCGAGAACGAGGTGAGCCGCGAGACCTGGCTCGGCCACGAGGATTCCGCTGCGCTATTGACCTGTCAAGGTCCACGTTACTGCTGGTCAGGGGCGCGCGAGCGCGGCCACGGTGGCTGTGGCAGGCGGCAGCTCTCGCTATGCGATCACCGGCCCACCATGGGGTATCTGACGCACGGTGCCGATGCACCGAATGGCGGTGGCGCCGGGTTTGCCGATGTCGATGACCACGATCGAGTCCTCACCGAGGTCGATGACGAGGCGGATGTCACGCTCCCACTGCGCGAACTCGGCGTCGCTGAGGTCGCAGAGGAAGACCGAGTACTGCAACCGGTCACCGTAGCCTTCCATAACCTTGCAGGTGAGCCGCAGCCGACGCGGGTGCGCGATGTCGTAGGCGATGAGGAATCGACGGCGAGCCATCAATCACCTCGTCAGCACCGGGACGTACTCGGGAAGCTCCCCAAGCATGGCCGCCGCGAGGATGCGAGCCTGCACGTCGATCACCCGGCGATAGCTGATTCGATAGCCGAACACCGGGTGCGTCAACTGGCTCTCCATCCGCCGCTCGTATGCCGCGAGCACCACCCGGCGCCCGTCCTGGGTCAGCCTCACCCCCAGTGGATGCCTGACGAAGTGGACCTCACGCAGCTCGTTGTTGTTGAAGCACTGCAACGTCACTGATTCGGCCAAGAGCGAGCGGAATTCCTCGGCCAGGTCCAGAGCGAGGGCGGGGCGACCGTACCGGGACCGATGTAGCACACCCAGGTAGGGATCCAACCCGACGCCGACCAGCGTGGTGACGAGGTCCTTGGTCACCAGGCCATAGCAGAAGCTGAGCACTGCGTTCACCGGGTCTAGCGGCGGCCGCCGACTCCGCCCGTTGCTGAGGAACTCTGCGCCGAAGCCTGCCTCGGGGTTGAGCATCCGGTCGAAGTGGTCGAAGTAGATCCGTGCCGCCGTGCCCTCGATGCCCAGCAACTGGGGCAGGCTGTTGGCATTGACGGCCGCGAGTTCCAGTTCCTTGAGGCTGGTCAGCACTCCATCCGGCAAGCCGAGTTTGGCGTTGCGCCGCAACAGGACTCGTTGGTTGTGGATCTTGCCGCGGATCATCTGGACGGCAAATCGTATGCCCTGTCCATGAGCGATGACCTGACGCCGTCTCAGCTCGACATGTTTGCCGGGAGGCCCCTGTGACCAACCGTTGAACCACCCGCCATGGCTGAGCCAGATCACGACCGCACCCCGTCGCCACAGCGCCGCCATCGCCTGCGTGGTCACCTGGACGTTGCCGAGCACACACACCTGGGAGACGTCGACGAGTCGCCGGTCGACCACGGTCTCGCCGCCGGCGGCCACCACCTGCAGCCGCATCCCGGAGACCCGCACCACTGCCCCCTGGGTGGTGACGTAGACCGGCCGAGCGTCCGGGTCTCGCGGCACGATGGTGCGCGGTGGGATCTCGGTGCGCTGCAACAGGGCATTGGTCTCGTCGGGCAGACACAACGGCGCCAGCGAACACCGCGGGCATTTCGGGTCATGCACGAACGGCAGGGGTGGGTGCACCGCCGATGCCGCATGCCGCGCTGCCGCCACGACCTCGCGTACCTCTTGCTCGGCGTCTTCGGCCACGTCGATGGCCGAGCGTGAATGCGTCGCAAGGTAGGACACCTGGGCTTGCCGCAAGGCATACCCGGCCCTGCGGAGGAGCACCGCCTGGGTAAGCACCTGGATCCGGTCGGCGGGCCACATCGAGCCGTCGGCTGGCCCATGGCCCTTCTTGACGTCGACCGGGCTGCACGTGCCATCGGAGTGGTCCACCCGGTCGATGACCGCGATGACGCCGAGCTCGGGATCAGCGATCTCGACCTGGGTGGTGGTGCGCGGTGGCTCGGCCTGCCCCGGCTCGGGCATCCGGCCGCCGCGTCGATCGGTGGCGTCGTGAGCCAGCTTGCCCTGGACGGTGTCACCGGTGTCGGCCCACCGCTTGTCGACCCACTCCAAGTAGAACAGCCGTGGGCAGTAGACGAATTCGTTGAGCATCCGGGCCGGTACGAGGTCGGGCAGCCCGGCATACTCACTCGCCAGGTCGCTGGTTTGCTCGCTCATGTCACCTGCCTAGGGGACCGCCTCGAAGAGCCCGAAGCCGAAGTGGCTCAACGCCCCCAGGGACACCGGCCCGGTGACCGGCTGCTCGAACTCGACCTCGACTCGGAAGCCGCGCCGACGCGAGGCCATCGTCTCCTTCCACCGGTAGCGGCGGAAGGCGACGATGTCACGGTGCTCCCAGTCGGCCAGCACAGTGATCGCCGAGATGACCGGCGGCTCGGGCCACCAATGGCTGCGGTAGTCCAGCTCGCGCTGGATCTCCTTGCGCACGAAGCGGGCCCGGACTTCGGCGTCATCGCTCTTCTTGGGGAAGCGTTCGGTGAGCATCGGGGTGACCGTGCGCCACCGCCGCGACGTCCCCAGGGCCGCCGGATAGGTCGCCTCGAGCTCGCCGACTCCTTGCAGGTGCAGCGCTGCGCCCGGTCGGTATCCCTTTGGAGCGTCCTGGAATTCGGGGAGATGGGTGACCGAGGCGATCCGCCCGACCCAGTCGACGGGGATGCCGCCGGGCACCCAGAGCAACAGCTCGGTGATGGCTCCCCGATCGGCGACCCACCACCAGTGGGCGTGCTGGTGATCCCCCGGAGGGGCATCGTCGTGCGGCCCGCCCATCAGCCAGCCACGTGCGTCTGCGGCGAGCTTGTCGGTGCCGCCGAGCACCCCGAGCACCGCGCCGCGCAGCCCGGTGGTCGCCAGGATGGCGTCCTGCTCACGGAACGGTGCTCGACTGTCGAGCAGCCACCGCACGGCGTGCGGTGTGCTCACCTGCCGAGAGACCTGGGGCATGTCCACCTCGTCGTCCTGGGGTCGTTGATAGCCCACCCACCGCGCGCCGACCGGGGTGAGGCGCTTGGCCTTGCGCATCGCGTCGGGGCTGACCTCGAGCTGAGCGCGGGTGACCTCCGGCTGAGGCACGAGCACCCGCAGCTGGCTGCCCTCGTCGGTCGGCGCCGTCCACCCGCCCGCAGCCCGTTGGGCCACCGCCTCGGCGGTGAGCAGCTCGCCCGCGCAAACCGATTCGCCGCGCCCGAGGTAGGGGATCGACGCCACCAGCGTCCCGAGGACCGCCGCGTCGTCCGGGTCGAGCTCCAGGTCAGGCCACTGGATGACGAGCTGGTCCTGCTCGCTCAGGTGCAGCCGCGGCGCGAGGGTGAGCGAGGTGCCGCCCACCTCGTCGGATCGGTGCGCCGCGCTCGGCAGGTAGTGCCGGGTGTGCGAGGCACGGCTCGGCGGCAGCCAATAGCGCGGCGGCTGGGCCGACAGGGCGGTCAGCAGGTGCTCGACGCGGTCGGCGGGCAGCTCCGGATGCCTGGTATGCCAGGTCGACAGGATGGCTCGCAGCACCCGCCATGGCGCCGGCGGCCACTCCGAGAGCCCGCTGTTGACCGCTTGGTCCCAGGCTGTCGCGTGGTAGGCGCCTGTGACGAAACGGATTCCGACAGAGACCGGCACGGTCAGCCCTTGCCTTTGCCAGCCCAGACAACCTCGGTGACCGGGCCGAGCAGGTCCCCGGCGCCGGCGATCGCGGCCTTGACGGCGGACGTCGCCTCGTCGATCTCCGGGATGCCGGCCAGCGCGTCCGCGGCGTCGTCGCGGACGCGCAGCAGGCAGGCGGTGCGCAGCCGCAACGCGTTGCCGCGGAACAGTTGTGCCAGCTCGTAGTCCACAAGTGCGGACAGCAGTTGCTCGCCGGCCTCGCCGAGCCCGTAGGAACGGATCTGCCCACGGTCGACGACGACGTATGCCGTGATCTCCCGCGCCGTGTACTCCACCCGCTGGTGCGGCACCATCCCGTATCCCTCGGCGGTGCTGCGCCCTTCCTCGACACGCGGGTCGACCGAGTCGGTCTTCACTCCCCCGGAGACGGCCGGTTGCACGTCGTAGGCGTCGATGAAGCAGGTGAGCGCGCGGGCGATCTTCGGCTGCCAGGGCCAGGCCTTCTGGGCGAAGAAGACGCCATGAACGAGCGAGACCGGGTCGAGGCCGCATACTTCGCGGGCGAGGGCGCGATGGTCGAGGCCACGGCCCTTGACGACCCCGAGGCGCTCGGCCAGCCAGATCCGACCTTCCTTGCCGTCGATCCGGCCGTCCATCACGTATGCCGCGGCGAGCCGGTGCGCCTCCAGCCGGGAGCTGGTGAGGAAGCCGCCGGCGGGGTCGACGACCCGCAGGTGCGGCAGGCCGGCGAGGTCGGCGACCTGGTCTTGGGTCGCGGCATCCCAGGTGGTCAGCTCGAGCCGGTTGGCCATCGACTGCGGCGACTCGACGTGCAGCGACTCGACCCACTTCTCCGGCCCGGCGTCACGGTTGGGTGCCTGGAAGGTGGCGGCGCCCAGGTCGGGGAAGCCGGTCGGTTGGAAACGGTCACCGGCCAACGGCGCCAAGGGGATCCGCAGGGTTGTCATCGGGGTCGTGGTGGTCATGCGTGGGCTCCTTGCTTCTGCGGGTTGGCTGGTGACTGGTCGGCGGGTGTGGCGGAGAGGGCTCGGGACACGGTGTCGCGCTCGGCGGGGACGGCCACCCGGCGCAGCGCTCCGCTGGAGGCTGGGGCGGCCAGCGCGGCCAACAGCCGCACACCGCGTCGTTGATCTGTGGTGGGCGGGCTCGGGGCGAGCTCGCCGGCTCTGCGGGCCGGCATCATCCGGCGGACATAGTGCCGAGTCGTGGGCCCGGTCGGCGACCCGGTGCGCACGAGGCTTCGGCCGAGCAGGGCGGCGGCGGCGCGGCATACCGGGTCGACGTGGCCGGCGCGCAACCGCACGGCCCAGGCGTGTTCGAGCCCCTGCCGGCCGTCCGTTGCGTCGGTGGGCACTCCCACCCGGATCACTTGGCCCGAGGCGAGCGCCTGCAGCACCGCGAGATCGGGGTCGATGGCGGTGTTCGGGCGCGGGGTGGGCGCGCTCGGGGTGACACTGCCCCAGTCGAGGGCGAGGCAGGCGAGCAGGTGCTCCTCGACGAGGCGGTCATCGAGTTGGCCTGCGGCCCACGCGTGCACGTCCGACCAGTGGGCCGGGTGCCGGTGCCCGCCGAAAGGCAGCCACCCCCGCTCGACCCTCGGGTCGTCGGCGGGGTGGTGTGCCAGCCAAACCAGCAGGTCGGCGAGCACGTCGACCAAGGGTCGGGAGCCGAGGCCCGCGACGACCGGGCGGGCGTCGTGCTGTTGGCCGGGGTCGGTGCCGATCAGCAGGCGCCGGATCGGCACCGCATGCTCCCCTCGGCCCACGAAGCCCGAGGCAATGCCGGCGGCGACCCGCGCCTCCGCCGACCGGGCCAGCAGCGGATCGAGGAAGGCGAGGGCGTCAGCGGCCGGGGCCAGGTGCACCGGACGACGCAGCTCGCCGCGATTGCCTTCCGCACGAAGGGCGGTGACCTCCAGCCGGGTCTGCCGGGCCAGCAGGCGCAGCAGCAGCTCGGGCTTCGGGTCGCGGATGTAGTCGACAAGGGCTCTGTCGAAGCGTCGAGCTGCCTCAGCGGTGGCCTGCCCACCAGCCTTCTCGAAAACCGTTGCTCGACGCTGCGGCTGCTGGGCGAGGCTGGCCCCCGCCACCTGTTGCACCTCGACCCGGTCCAGGGGCGCGGCGACGAAGGCCAGGCCGTTGCGTTGCAGGAAGCCGTATCGCTCGAAGGCGTCAATGCCCCGGTCGACACCGAAGGTGCGCACCGCCCCATACATGGCCGGCACCGTCTCGGCGGTCTTGCCCAGCCACGACGCCCGGGCCTCGCCCATGATCTGCCGTAGGTGTGCCAGCGTGATCGACCGGAAGACCGGGGCCCACAGCTCGCCGCGCGCGGTCTCGTTGGCGGCGCCGGGGATCGGCCCGTCCGGGCTGGAGTAGACGGTGAACGGCATCGCCGCCCGGCCCCTGCTCTCGCCGAGCCGACGCGCCGGCGCTGAGGCGAACCACATGAGCCCCTCGACCATGAGCACGAAGAGCCACGGGTTGACCAGGGAGTCGGCCGCCCCATGGATCGACGAGCTGGGGCCACCAGCCGCGAGCGGGTCGTATTGGCCGATCGCTGCGCCGATGAGCGGGGTCGTGCTCGTGCCGTTGAGCAGGTCGCTCGCCCACCCGCGGCTGGTCGCGGCTTTGGCGCCCAGCTCGGGCAACACGGTGACCAGGCGTTGGTGGAAGTTGGAGCTGAAGTCGAGCCGCCCGTCGTTGCCGCCGGTGCCGAGCAGCGGCGGGAAGACCGCGCCGTCGGAGGTGAGCACGACCGCCGCATCGAGCCAGGCCAGGGCCTCATCGGGCAACCAGTTGCGCAGCTCCTGGACGGTGCGGCCCTTGTCCCACGAAGGATCGGCGACGCTCAGCAGTTGACGCGCGGCGGTGATCGTCGCACGGTATGCCGCGAGGCGCTCGGTGTCGCTGTCGACGATCTGGTCGAGGACCTCGACCTGGCCCTTGTCCTTGGCGCCGAACCCGCTGCCACCGTTCCAGGGGCTGACCACCGGTGTGGGTCGGTATGCCGCGATAAGGAACTCGACGAGGTCGGTCACGGTGCTGCGGATGGTGAACGACTCGCCGCTCCACCCGAACCGCGCCTGTGGATCAGCCTGCTCGCCAACGACTTTCGCGAGGCCGAGGGCAGCGAGATAGGTGGCCAGCGGGCGGCTGCCGAGGCCGGGGCAGGCATGGGTGGGCATCACTGGGCTCCTGCCAGGGGGAGGCCGGCGCTGGCTCGCCAGTCGGCCATGCGGACGAGGGTCTCGAGGTAGGCGAGGCGGAAAGGGCCGAGCTCGGCGAGCAGCGCTCTGGCAGAGTCACTCCAGGAGTCGCTGCGCCCCGTCTTGAAGATGCCGAGGTCGACGCTGGCAGTGGGTAGCTCGTGCGCGCCGACGCGCCACGCCGGCGTCGGGTCGTCGTCGCTGCAGCCGAGCAGCGTGGTGCCGTCGCGGCCGTCCCACTGTGGGTCACGGGCGGTGAGCCGGATGATGCCGTGGTGGGCTGCCGCGAGGTAGCGCACCAGGTCGTGGCGCTCGGCCGGGATGTCGAGCCGGTCGAGATGATCCCGCGCGCCCTGGGTGGAGAGCATGAAGAGGGTGATCAGCTCGTGCCGGAATCCGGTGCGCGGCACCGGCCGCTGTCCCTCCTTGCCGTTGCGCTGCACGCGAAGGGCTCCGTTGCCGGGCGACTTCGCGTATGCCGGGTCACCTGGCGGCTGGTCGCCCGGGTTGGCGTTCTTGAGGGCCTGTTGCCAGTCGGGGTGGGCCTTGCCGAGGTCGTGGAGGGCGGCCGCGGCATACACGACTCGGCGCAGCTCGGCGGGGATGCCGGGTGGGTCAAGCACCTCGGTGAGTGCCCTGGCCTGGTCACCGGCGTCGGCGAGGTGCTGAGCGAGCTCGATCCATTGGCCAAGCGGGGAGGTGCCTCCCGGCTCCGCGCCGACAGAGTCGGATTCGGGGGCCGAAGCACTGCTGGGGCGGCGCCTGCCCTCGATGGGCGGGTCGGCATCGACGAGGCCCCTGCCCTTGGGGTCGAAGCCCAGCTCGGGGTCATAGCCGCCGCAGCGGTCGAGCACGAGCACGAGGTCGTGGGGGCGCAGGCGGTGGCCCCGACCGGCAGTGACCCAGGCGTCCCGGGTCTGGTCGAAGACCCACGCGGTGACGTCGTCCCGCCCGATGAGCTCGCCGATCTTGCCGAGGCTCGCGGGGCAGCGCAGCGCCTCGTCAGGGCGCTTCGTCGTGCCGTCGGTGACCCAGCCGGCGGGCACCCAGGCGACCTGGGCGTCCCGCTCGGTGTCGTCGGCGTTGCGGATGTAGACGGAGATGTCGATGTCGCTGCCGGACAGGTCGGGCGTGGTGTCGAAGAGCTGCTCGAAGTCGCGCCAGCGCAGCATCCGGAGCTTGAGGTCCGGCGGCTCCAACCGGGCCCCCTTGGCGCTGAGCCGCCCGAAGGTGACCGCCTCGCTCTCGAGCTCGTGCAGCGCCTGCTCGGCTTGCTCGACATCGGCGTCGGCGTAGGGGTGCTTGCCAGACTCGCTGGGGAACCACCAGAACCTGGCGACACCGATGGGGTGCTTGCCGGCCCGATTGCAGCGGCCAGCGCGTTGGACGATCGACGACCAGGGAGCAGCCTCGGTGATGAGCGTGCGGGCATCGATGTCGACCCCGGCCTCGATGGCCTGGGTGGCGATGACGATGCCGCCCTCGCTGGCAATCTGCTCGAGCCGATCGAGCTGTGACGCGCGCTCGACGGCCCGGAAGCGGGAGTGAATGAGCAGCCGCGGGGTCCCCTCCGCCCCGGGGAGCTTGGCCAGCGCCCGGTAAGCCTCGGTGGCGGTCTCGACAGAGTTGACAACGACGAGGGTCAGCGACCCCGCGATGTGTTTGTCGAGGCTGGCTTGAGCGAGGTCCTTGCCCGTGAGCTGGGAATCCGCGAGTCGGCGCACGGCCCGGGTGCCGGCCAGTCGTTGGGCCAGACCGCCCGTCCGGTCCTCGTCGTGCAACTGGACCACCCGAGCCGCGTCGGCGGGGTAGCGGTTGTCGACCGTGTCGAGCACCCGGTCGTCGACGGTGGCCGACATGACGGTCAGCCCGCTGGGCTCAGCCGTGCCGCTGGCCCGCTGGAAGGCGGCCAGCTGCCGCAGCGTGGCGGTGGCCTGCGGCACCAGCTGGATCTCGTCGACGACGATCTGGCTGCCGTTGGCCAGCAGGGCGAAGTCGATGGCATACGACCCGCGCGCCATGCCATAGCCCCGCACGAGGCAACGGGAGACGATCATGTCGAGCGTGCCGATGACGATGCTCGGCTGGTGCAGGCCGAGGCGCCAGGATTGCTGCTCACCACCGCGGAAGCGGCCGCCACCCATCATCGCGTAAACCGGCACGGCGTCTGACAATCCAAGGTTGTCCAGCCACAGCCGCACCGCGGCTTCGGTCTGGCTGATGAGCGCCCGGGTAGGAAGTGCCATGACCAGTCTTCGCGGCGTGACCGCGCGCACGCTCCTATCAGGATGGAACAGCTTTCGCCACAGCCACGGAAGGACCGCTGAAATCGTTTTCCCGGCACCAGTGGGCACCGTGATTAGGTCAGGGAACCCCTCGTCAGCGACCTGCTGCTGATATCCATACGGCGAAAAGCCTCGCGGGGCAGTCTCTTCTACCGTCGCCAGGCGCACCAACTCCGCAAAGGAGGCCGGGGACGCGGTCTGATTGATCACGGCATACATGACAGCACCTACCTCTGACAGTCGCATGTCGAACCCGCTCGGCGCAGAGTTCGCTCGGTTTAGTGACCACTTCTGAAGTCTTGGACTTCGGGTGGGATGCGGGGGTCTGCGCGGCGGTGGTTGTGGTTCCGGTGGCGAAGATGGCCGCTCGCAGGTGCCGACTACCCAAGTCCGCCCAGCCCGCAGCGAAGGGCGCTCTCGGAGAGATCTGGAACGCCGAGGGCAAGGAACACGCCGCAGCTGTCGCGAAGTGAAGTGGCCCGCGCCGGAGCGACCTTCGAGAAGGGCCACCTCGTCGTCCGCCCCGACGAATCAGGCGACGGGATTGGGGGTGGCAAGTACGTCGCATGACACGCCGATCCAAAGGTCTTGACTGCTGCTCTCACGGCATGAAAGTCAGTGGTGAGGGTGCATACGGTGTTGTGGAGCCTGATCGCGCAATCCATGAGCTGTTGTCATACACCTGACCGGTTAATCGCAGCCGTCAGTAGAGCATCAGCTCCGGCCATCGCCAGGTCCCCGCCGGCGCGCAGCCCCCAGAGGGCCCCGGCTACCCTCGGCCCGGTCAGCGGGTGGTTCGGCCCACGGGATGCTCAGATCGGCGCCGCCGTCGTCGTGGCGGTGACCTTCCTCGTCGGCGCGACCCGACCGGCTATCCGCCGCCTGACCCTGAACGGGCCCCCGCCGGTGGTGTGATCCCCCAGCGCCCGTCGAATCTCTACTGCCCACCTGACCAGAACCACTCGGGCGGTGGCGACCAGCTCTCGGCCGCCGGGTGCTGACAACAGCGTCACAAGAACCAGGGCGCCCTCTCCTGTGTCATCCGCAGGAGAGGGCGCTGGGTGCCGCGCAAGGCGGCGAACCAATGACAACGGGTGCGGCCGGGCTTCCCCGCAGGCCGCACCCGTGTCGCTTATCGGGTCAGCTGCAGCCGCTTGTCGAGCCGCAGCCTTCGCAGACGTAGCACGAGCCCGCGGGGCGCATCTTCGTGCCACAGGTGAGGCACATCGGCGCATCGGCGGTGCGGCCCTGGAACTTGGCCAGCAGATCCTGAGACGAGTGGATCTCCACCCCGACCTCACGAGCCGAAGCGGCACCGGCGCCGAAGTTGACCTCACCGGCGTGGTCCGCACTGCGGATGACCACTGGAGTCTGCTTGTCCGGAGCCGTCACCGAACGGGTGACGACTGAGCTGGCCGAGTTTTCCAGCTCGTCCTCGAGTTCCTCGTCACTGGCTTCCGGCGCGGCATACGAGCCGGTCTCCAGGTGGTGGGCGCGCTCGGCAGCTGTGTGGATGCCCATGAACGACCGGGTCTCGAAGTCGAGGTGGTCCAGCGCCAGCCGCCGGAAGACGTAGTCCATGATCGACGTCGCCATCCGGATGTCGGGGTCATCGGTCATTCCGGCCGGTTCGAACCGCAGGTTGGTGAACTTCTCGACGAAGGTCTCCAGCGGCACGCCGTACTGCAGCGCGATGGAGATCGCCAAGGCGAAGGAATCCATGACCCCGGCGAGGGTCGAGCCCTGCTTGCCCAACTTGATGAAGATCTCGCCGAGACCGTCGTCGGGGTAGGAACCCGCGGTGAGGTAACCTTCCGCGCCACCGACCGAGAACGACGTGGTCTGGCTCGGGCGCCGCTTGGGCAGCCGCTTGCGCACCGGGCGGTATTCGATGACCTTCTCGACCCGCACCTGCGCCGCGGCCTCAGCAGTTGCGGCACTGGCACCGGCCGTGGCGGCAGCCTTGGCGGCGCTGGCGTCCTTGGCGGTGGACCCACCGTCGGACAGCGGTTGGCCGACCTTGCAGTTGTCGCGGTAGACCGCGAGCGCCTTGATGCCGAGCTTCCAGCCCTGCAGGTAGACGTCGGCGATGTCCTCGACCGTCGCCGTTTCGGGGAGGTTGACGGTCTTGGAGATCGCACCGGACAGGAACGGCTGGCAGGCCGCCATCATCCGCACGTGGCCCATCGGGGAGATCGGCCGCGCCCCCATCGCGCAGTCGAACACCTCGTAGTGCTCCGGCTTGAGGCCCGGGGCATCGATGACGTGGCCCTTGTCGGCGATGTATTCGACGATCGCCTCGATCGACTCCTGCTGGTAGCCCATCCGCTTGAGTGCCCGCGGGATGGTGAGGTTGACGATCTGCATCGAGCCGCCGCCGACGAGCTTCTTGAACTTGACCAGCGAGAAGTCCGGCTCGATGCCGGTCGTGTCGCAGTCCATCATGAAGCCGATCGTGCCGGTGGGCGCAAGCACCGAGGCCTGGGCATTCCGGTAGCCGTTGGCCTCGCCGAGCTTGACCACGTCCTCCCACGCCTTGGTCGCGACCTTGTGGATGTCGCGGTCCATCGCGTCGTAGGTGCGCAGCGCGTCGTTGGCCGCCTGGTGCTTGCGCATCACCCGCTTGTGCGCATCGGCGTTCCGGGCGTAGCCGGCATACGGGCCGACAACCGCCGCGAGCTCGGCAGAGCGCTTGTATGCCGCGCCGGTGAGCAGGCTGGTGATCGCCGCCGCGAGCGAGCGCCCACCGTCACTGTCGTAGCCGTGGCCGGTGGCCATGAGCAGCGCGCCGAGGTTGGCGTAGCCGATGCCCAACTGGCGGTAGTCACGGGTGGTGACGCCGATCGACTCGGTCGGGAAGTCGGCGAAGCAGATCGAGATGTCCATCGCGGTGATGACCAGCTCGACGACCTTCTGGAAGGTCGCCGCATCGAAGGTGTCGTCGTCGCGGAGGAACTTCAGCAGGTTGAGCGAGGCCAGGTTGCACGATGAGTTGTCCAGCGACATGTATTCCGAGCAGGGATTGGACGCGGTGATGCGGCCGGTCTCGGGGTTGGTGTGCCAGTCGTTGATCGTGTCGTCGTATTGGATGCCGGGGTCGGCGCACTCCCAGGCCGCGGTGGCGATCTTGTCGAAGAGCTGACGAGCGTCGACCTCGCGCAGCACCTCGCCGGTCTGCCGGCCACGCAAGCCGAACGGCTTGCCCTCCTCCACGGCGCGCATGAACTCGTCGGAGACCCGCACCGAGTTGTTGGCGTTCTGATACTGCACGGACACGATGTCCTTGCCGCCTAGGTCCATGTCGAAACCAGCGTCCCGCAGCGCGCGGATCTTGTCCTCCTCACGCGCCTTGGTGTCGATGAACTCCTCGATGTCGGGGTGGTCGACGTCGAGAACGACCATCTTGGCCGCGCGGCGGGTCGCCCCACCGGACTTGATCGTGCCCGCGGAGGCGTCGGCGCCGCGCATGAAGGACACCGGACCGGAGGCGGTGCCACCAGAGGAGAGCAACTCCGAGGACGCCCGAATCCGGGAAAGATTCAGGCCAGCGCCTGAACCGCCCTGGAAGATCTTGCCCTCTTCCTTGTACCAGTTGAGGATCGAATCCATCGAGTCGTCGACCGAGAGGATGAAGCACGCCGACACCTGCTGCGGCGACGGGGTGCCGACGTTGAACCACACCGGCGAGTTGAACGAGAAGATCTGGTGCAGCAGCGCATAGGTGAGCTCGTGCTCGAAGATCTCGGCGTCGGCGTCCGAGGAGAAGTAGCCGAACTCCTTGCCCGCCTTGACATAGCTGAGCACGACCCGGTCGATGAGCTGGCGCAGCGACCGCTCGCGGACCTCGGTGCCGAGCGCGCCACGGAAGTACTTCGTGGTGACGATGGCGCCGGCATTGACCGACCAGAAGTCGGGGAACTCCACCCCGCGCTGCTCGAAGATCGTCTCGCCGGTCTTCCAGTTGGTCTGCACGACGTCGCGCGACTCCCAGGTCACGTCGTCGTATGGATGCACGCCCGGGGTCGTGTAGATGCGCTGTACTGAGACTCCCTTCCCACGAGGTGCCTTGCGAGCTGCGGCCCGGTTTGCCGTCTCCGTCACTGGTCCAGTCCTTCCCTGACTGTCTTCATGTGTCTATCAGCCACCGCCGACACCCCTCCCAATGTGGGGGGCGGTGGGTCGTTCAGCTCGGGTGAGCGGACGGCATACGGGCTGGTATGCCGGCCGCGTCGCGTTCCGCTCGCAGCAGGGTGATCGCCGCCTCGAAGTCCTCCAGGCTGTCGAAAGCCCGGTAGACCGACGCGAACCTCAGATAGGCCACCTCGTCGAGCTCGCGCAGCGGCTCGAGGACGGCCAGCCCGACCTCGTGGGCGTCGATCTCGGCGCTCCCCGTCGATCGCACCGACTCCTCGACCCGCTGAGCGAGCAGGGCCAGCTGGTCTTCGGTGACCGGACGGCCTTGGCACGCCTTGCGGACACCGACGAGGACCTTCTGGCGACTGAACGGCTCGCTGGCGCCGGACCTCTTGACCACGGACAGGCTCGCGCTCTCGACCGTCGTGAAGCGGCGCCCACACTCCGGGCACTGCCGCCGACGGCGGATCGCCGTGCCGTCGTCGGCCGTGCGGGAGTCGACGACGCGAGAGTCGGTGTGCCGACAGAACGGACAGTGCATCGCGGTCCTCCCCCCAACGGCTCACGCCGATGACAGGGCTGTCCCTGGGGACAACCAGTGGATTGATCGGGTATGCCGTGTGGACACCCTGTGGGTAACTCGGCCGCACATGTGGACCAGTTGTGGACTACATGTGGACGAATGACACCCTTGTAACTACTACATGTAGGGGTAACTGTGACATACGGACTCGCACGATGCAACAGCCGGACGCGCCCTACGCGTGTCGCCCGGCGTGTCGCTCACGTATCGCATCGCGCGCCGGCCGACGGCTGACCACCGCGATCACGGTCGGCAGGCGGGGTCGCGCAGCCGCAACACGCGCGGCTCGTCGCGGCGCCACCGCGCGAGGGCCAGGTCCGGCCTCCCAGCCGCAATGACAGCGAGGTTCCACGCACTCGTGGACTCAGGCGTGAGATAGCTCTCGTGTCCCCGACCGGCCACCCCGAAGGAGCCGTCCGGCAGCTGCCGGGCTTCGGTCTCCAGCCGAACCACACCCTGCCAATGACCGGGGTCAGACCCGAAGACCCCCAACTCGGCAACGGGGTCGAGCTCGGCCTCCGCCACGAAGATCTCACTCAGGGGTAGCCCCAACTGTCTGGGGTCGGATACGCCCATCCCGGGCGAGCCGAGCGCGACCACGGCTCGCACCGGGGTCACCTCGCCCCGGTCGGCAGCGAGCATCGTGCCCGCGACGAGTGAACCGTATGAGTGCGCCCAGATCGTGACATCCGGGGCTGTCGCTCCCTGCGCTGTCTCGCGACTGGCGGCCAACCCGTCCAGGAAGGTCCGCAGCCGCGCCGCGCCCGCGGTGGCCGGCGCTCGACCGGCGACCGATCGCGACCGACTCAGCACCTCGTCCACCTGCGGCGCGGCATACCCGAGCCAGGTGACGCCCACGACACCCGCGCCCGCGCCCCAAGCCCGGTCGATCGACCCGGCGAGATCGCTCGCCGCGGTGACCCGAGCGTCGTAGCCGCGCAGGTGAGTCGCCGGGGTGACGGTGAAACCGGGGACGAAGACCGCAAGCTGTCCGGCGTGGTCGACGTCTCCCGTGGAGACCGCTACCGCCACCCGGCGGCCGGTGAGATCGAGGGTCAGCAGTTGCCGCTCGTGCCCATCCTGGCGCTGCACGACCTCGGTCACCGCCTCCAGGTCGGCCACCCGGTCCCGAAGGGCACCGAGCCCAAGGTCGTCGATCGGCGTGGGTGAGGCGAGGGCCGCCGTCGTGGCAGCCTGGAGTGCTGCCACCGCGGCGTGGGTAGCCTGCGCCAGCCGGAGCCGATTCGCCGAGTCGTGCGCCCACGCCGGAAGCCCTTCGGCCGCGGCGACTGCGTCGGGTTGACGGGCAATGAGGGCCCCTTGGACGGTGACCGGCAGGGCGGCGAACCAGGTGGCCAGGGCGTGCGGCGCGAGGTCCTCCGGAATGCGCAGACCCGTCGACTCCCCTGAGCCCAGCGCAACCACATCCTCTGCGGTCGGTGGGAGCGCTCCGCCCGAGGCCTCCCCTGGCGACCACCACCGCGGAACCTGCACCTGGCGCACCGCGAGTGCGGACCCGGCATACCGGCGCCGTGCCTCCAGGACGGTCGCCCGGATCACCGACTCGACCCCCGGATCGAGGAGCCCGACAATTCCGCCGACGTCCGTGACGTGGCCGCCCGCCTGGCCGCACAGTAGGTCGGCGTGCGCGAGCAGGTGCCGCGCGGCATCGACCTCGTCGGCGACCCGTTCCAGCGCGGCAGCCAGGTGGCCCAGGGCATCGGCCAGGACGTCGCCGACGACACAGATCTCGGTATGCCGGGTGCTGGCAGCCACTCTGGCGGGCCCTGCCCAGGCGCTCGCGTTGGCGGAGAGCGCCCGCAATTGCCGGTCGAGTTGGCGCTGCGTCGACCGCGCCGCCGACGCCGCGGCACGTACCTGAGCGGGGTCGGCCGCTCGCACCTGACCCGCCGAGGGCAGGACGTCCGGCGCGAGGCTCACGACGAGCCCGTTCGAGCGACCCGGCTCCGGTCGTCGGCGACGCGGTAGGCATCGGCCGACCGCGTCAACGCGGCGCCGTGATCGGTGATCGCCGATGACCAAGCGTCGAGGACGTGGCACCACGGCGGCGCGGTTGCGCCCTCGGGCAGAGGCGCCACGCCGGGCAAGGCCCCGGGAAGTGAGCGCAGCGCGGCCGCCAACGCGTCGCGTGTGACCGGCGGGCTGCTGCCCAGCTCGACCCAGCGTTGACCCAGCGCGAGAAGTTCGTCGATGTCGACCTGTAGACGCACCGTCAGGCCCCCTGACTCGTCGTGACGCGGACTCTGGTGGGGGTGACCCCCACCTGCCGACGGTCGAGACGGGCGGTCGGCACGGGTGCCGTTCGCCGGGGCAGAGCGTCACTGTATGCCGTCGGCCCACCACCCCCGCGCGACTATCCACAGGCTCCGTCCTCAGTGGGCAACACAAACGGCCCGCCCTCGACGCACGAGGGACGGGCCGCCTGTGGACCTCGAGGAGGTCGACGTCCACGGGGTCGAGGCGTGGACGCCGCGGGCGAGCGCGCCGGGTGGGAGCGCGCTCGATCATGGGGTCATCCGATGGCGGGGATGACCAGTCGCTGCCCGGCTTCGATGTTGCTGCTGTTGAGCCCGTTGGCCAGGCGCAGCTGCGCGACGCCCTCGGCGATCGACAGCTGCGGCAAATGTGTAGCCGCGAGCTGCGACAGGGTCTGGCCACGCTCCACCGTGACCGTGGCCACCGTCGCTGCCGGTGCGGCGCTCGGGGAAGCCACCCGGACAACGGCAAGTGCAAGAACAAAGACCACGAGCGCCGCCACGATGACGACCACGGCTTGCCCCGCGAACGTCAACCGCAGCCCACGAACGCGATCTCCCGCACGAGGCCAACTCGATCCGGCGAGGGCCGGTGACGACACGAGGTGCAGATGCCGGGAACTCCGACCGATGCCGGGCGACGCGGGAACCGGGCCTGACTCCCAGGCTGCAACGGCGCTCATGGTGATCTCCTTCGTCAGTTGTGCGGTCGGCGACCCGATGCGGTGGTGCGAGGGGGCGGAGAGAAACTCCGCCATACCCCTCGAACGACTGTGCGGAACGTATGTACGATGTCTAGCACACTCGTCCGACGTTGTCGAGACACACCTAGAACACGTGTTTGGCAATCTCGTTCGAACGGCATACGCTGTCTGCATGGGCATAAGTCCAGCAGCGACCACTGACACCCCCTCCCGATGGGTGTCGGACCGCTACGGCACCATGAGCACAACCCCGTATGTCCCCCACCGAACCCGGAGGTAGCAGCCCACATGGCCGACATCCACGAGCTGCCTGAGATCGAAGGTGCTCGACTCACCGTGCGGCAGCGCCGCGTGCTCGAAGTCATCCGCAACTCGGTCGACAGGCGCGGCTATCCGCCGAGCCTGCGTGAGATCGGTGAGGCGGTGGGCCTGACCAGCCCCTCCAGCGTCGCTTACCAACTGGCCGCCCTCGAGCGCAAGGGCTATCTGCGTAAGGACCCTCACCGCCCGCGCGCGATCGAGATCGTGTCGCCCGACCGGCCGCGCAATCTCCCGGGCTATCGAGCCGGTGACAACGGCGTGGGCCGCCTGGGCGACTACCTCGACAACCAAGATCGCAATCCGCTGGATGACCTCGAGACGGAGTCCGGCGACTACCGGCCGGTGCCCTCGTATGTGCCGCTCGTCGGCCGCATTGCTGCGGGCGGACCGATCCTGGCCGACGAGGTCGTCGAAGACGTCTTCCCGCTCCCCCGCCGACTGGTGGGCGAAGGGCAGCTGTTCCTGCTCAAGGTCGTCGGCGACTCGATGATCGAGGCTGCCATCTGCGACGGCGACTGGGTCGTTGTGCGCCAACAACCGAGCGGCGAAAACGGCGACATCGTCGCAGCGATGATCGACGGCGAAGCCACGGTCAAGACGCTCAACCGACACTCGAAGGGCATCTTGCTCATGCCGGCCAACCCGGCATATGACCCGATCGACGGCAGCGAGGCGATCATCCTCGGCAAGGTGACGGCTGTCTTGCGCCGGATCTGAGCGCAGTCAGCGGTTCAGGCCGAGGGCCTCGGTCAGTGCTGAGAGGGTCGGCGAGATGGCGGCGTCGATCTTGTATGCCGCCTGCTCATCCCCTCGGGTGGCGCCCCGCGTAAGGATGGCGACTTGAGTGCCCTGCGCTGCCGCCTGACGCACGAACCGGTAGCCCGACATCACCGCGAGCGACGATCCGACGACGACGAGGCTGCGAGCTTCGGCGACCGCGTTGATGCAGTATTCGACGCGTGGCTTGGGCACCGCTTCACCGAAGAACACGACATCCGGTTTGAGTGTGTCGGCTCCGCAGCGCGGGCAGGTGGGCACGACGAACCCGTCGATCACGTCGTCCGGCAACACGACGTCGCCGTCGGGCCGGATCTGGCTGCTCACCTGGGAGCCGTCCCCGACCACGCCAAGCAGGTATGCCGTGAACCCCGGGTTCGCCGCGTCCATGGCCTGCTGGACCGCAGTTCGTGGCCAGAGCGCCCGGCAGCTGAGGCACCCGACCTGGGCCAGGCTGCCGTGCAACTCGACGACCTGCTCAGACCCAGCCGCTTGATGGAGGCCGTCGACATTCTGCGTGATGAGGGCCTGAATCAGGCCGGCAGCCTGCATCCGCGCGACCTCATGGTGACCGGCGTTGGGCTCGGCCGCACGGAACCGTTGCCACCCGACATACGACCGTGCCCAATAGCGCCGACGCGCAGCACTCGTGGCAATGAACTCGCCGTACTGCATCGGCATCACCCGCCGCACCCCGTCGGCACCGCGATAGTCGGGGATGCCCGAATCGGTCGAGATCCCCGCCCCGGTCAGCACGACGGCATCGCCACGCGCGAGCACCTCCGCCACGGCGGCGAGGTCGGTGACCGGCCCGCGCTGGTTCGCCTCTGCCGGAATCGTCACGCCGGCAGTATGCCCTGGCCCAAGCGCGCCACATGGCACATCACAGCTTGGTTAGCTCCTTCTCACATTGATAACGCTTGCTTATACTCCATCGCATGATCGATGCTGCCGGGCTCCGGGTCATGAAGGCGATTGCCGATGAGGGGTCGTTCACAGCTGCGGCGACGGCGTTGGGCTTCACCCAGCCGGCGATCTCCCAGATGGTGCGGCGGTTGGAGCAGAAGACCGGCACAGCGCTGGTGGATCGGATGGGCCGACAGGTGCGCCTCACCGAGGCGGGCGAAGTCTTGGCCAGGCATGCCGTGACAGTGTTGTCCGCGCTCGACGCTGCCGAGGAGGAGGTGGCTGCCATCGCCGGGCTGCGGTCCGGGCGTGTGCGCCTCATGGCGTTTCCCTCGTCGTCCGCATCGCTGGTCCCGCAGGCCCTGGCCCTGCTGAAACGGCGCTTCCCAGAAGTGACGGTCCGGTTCTCCGAGGGTGAGCCGCCCGAGTCGCTTGCCGCGCTGCGCGCCGGCGAATGCGACCTCGCCGTGGCCTTCGCCTACGAGGGAACCGACGTGGGCCGGGGCGAAGACCTCGACGCGTTCGTCATCCGCCCATTACTGGACGACGAGGTGCGCCTGGCACTCCCGGTCGACCACCCGCTGGCCGGCTCCGAGGTGGTCGACCTGTCGCGTGCGGCGGACGAGCCCTGGATCGCCGGCTGCCCGCGCTGCCGAGGCCATCTGGTCTCCCTCGCTCACCGCGCGGGGTTCTCCCCCAACGTCGCCTTCGAGTCGGAGGATTATGTGGCCGTGCTCGGCCTGGTCCGCGCGGGCCTCGGGGTGTCCCTCGTGCCGGACCTCATCCTCAAGTCGGCTCCGCACGAGGGCATCGCCACCCGGTCCTTGTCTCCGTCGTCCCGTCGCCAGATCCATGCGGTGACGACAGCGGACCTGCTCCGCGTCCCGGCCGTCGCCGCCACCCTCGAAGCCCTCGAAGCGAGCGCGGCCGCCATGCGCCCGATGTCCACATCGCGAACACCCTGAGATAACTGACGGTTATTGGTCCCATAATCTCTATATGGCATCTTGGCGTTTCGGGTTCCCCGATCTGGTGGACGAGATCACGGTGCGGTGGGTCGCCGGAGTCGTCCTCGTCGTCGGCCTCGTCGCGCTACTCACCGGCTGGTGGGCTCTGTATGCCGTGCTCGCGACCGACTTCGTGTTGCGAGCCCTGTTCGGGCCGGCGCGCAGCCCCATCGCGCAACTCGTCCTGCGCGCGGTGCGACCAAGGCTAGCTGTCGCTCCCCGCCCGACGGCCGGCCCACCGAAACGGTTTGCCGCGAGCATCGGCGCCGTCATGACTGTCGCTGCGACGTTGCTCGGGGGCGTCGCAGCGACCACCGGATCGACCGCTGCGGCGACCGCGGTCTTCGCCATCGGGTCGATCATGGTGGCTTTCCCGGCCCTGGAGGCTTTCGCTGCCCTGTGCGTCGGGTGCGTGCTGTTCTCCCACTTGATCCGGCTGGGCCTGGTCCCGGAGCGGGTGTGTGTGGAGTGCGCCGACATCACCGACCGACTGGCCGCTCGGCTGCGCGAGGACATCGCAGCGGCCTGAGGTCACGGCGGGTGGGTTGCGATGAGGACCTGTCCGCCCTCCGGACGGCCGACCGCGATGTCGCCGTCGACGTCGGTCCGTAGCACTCGGAAGCCACGGGCGGCCAGTGCGGACAGCGTCGAGGGCGCCGGGTGGCCGTAGTCATTGCCCACCCCCACGCAGATGACAGCGACCGGCGCCGCGAGCAGATCGAGTAGGTCGTCGTCACGGTTGGCCGAGCCGTGATGGGCCACCTTGACGACGTCGACACGCCAGTGCACGAACTCCGGGTCACGGCGCAAGGCTCCGAGCACCGCCCGAGATGACTCCCGCTCGATGTCGCCCAGGAGGACGAGATTCAGGTTCCCGGCCGACACGGTGAGCACGACCGATGCGTTGTTGGGGATCGATCCTTGCCGGATCACCCGGGCCGGCCACCAGGCCCGGGCCTGCACGTCGGACCACTGAAAGCGATCCCCGGCATAGACGACGCTCACCGGCACTCCGGCGGACGCGGCCCAGGTCCGCACGGCTTCCACTTCATAGTCCGGGTCGCCGATCGGAGTTGTGAGCACCTCCGCGACGACCCTCCCTCGAAACGCGCCGGGCAGGCCGTCGACATGGTCGGCGTGGAAGTGGGTGAGCACGACGGCGTCCAGGGTGTGCACTCCCAACCGGTCGAGGCAGCCGTCGATCCCGTCGGGATCGGGGCCGACATCGACAAGCACCGCATGTCCCGGGCCGGTTCGCAGGACCAGGCCATCACCCTGGCCGACATTGCACGCCACCATCGACCAGCCGGCCAACGGCCAGTCGGTGGCACGCACCGGCATCACAGCCGCACCGACAATCACGATGACGCTCAGACTGGCCAGGGGACGCATTCGTCGCTGGTATCCCAACCAGGGCCATGAGAACACTCCACCAGCGAGCAGGACGGCAAGGAGCAGCGCACCAGGTGGGCCTGCGGGCCACGGGAGGGAACCCCACGGCATGCCGGTTGAGACGCGCGCGATGAGCGCGATCCCGAGCGCGGGCACTCCGGCGCCCCAGGCGAGAAGGGACGCGCCCGATACCCACACGACGGCGACGAGTGCGGTCGCGACGCCCGCGATGGTCGCCGGCGCCACCAACGGTCCGGCCACGAGATTGGCGGGAATGGCCACGAGTTGAACCACTCCCTGGAGCAGGACGATCACCGGGGCGACCATGACCTGTGCCGCCAAGGGCACCGACAGGGCCGGAGCCAGCCGACGCATCCGCGGCGGAAGGAGAACAGCGAACCGATCAGCCCACGGCCGAGCGAACAGCAGCAGACCGACGGTCGCCAGCACCGAAAGCGCGAACCCGTAGGACCGAGCCAGCCACGGATCCCAACAGAGCAACACGAGGATCGCTGCGGCGAGCGCGGGTGGACCGGCTCGACGCCGCTGTGCCGACAGCGCCAGGAGACCCACACCCCCCATGACCGCGGCCCGCACGACACTGGGCTCCGGACGGGCCAGAATGACGAACCCGACGAGAACGAGAGCCGCCACCAGCGGGCGCGCCCGGCGCCGCACCCCCACGAGCCGGCACGCGCCGAGCGCGGCCGCCAAAACCAAAGAGACGTTGCTGCCGCTGACCGCGGAAAGGTGCGTCATGCCGGACGCCTTCATCGCCGCCGTCAGGTCATCGGGAGTCGCCGACGTATCTCCGATCACCAATCCGGGCACCAAACCCGCTGCGTCGGCCGGCAACCCGTGGGTCGCCGCACGGAACCGCTCCCGGACGTATGCCGCAGCCCGCACCACCGCCGGGGCCTCAGCAATCACCTCGGGCGGCGCCGCCGGGTGCAGGATCGCCACGACATCATCGCCTGGTTGCGCCGGAGCCAGCCGCCCACGCAGAGTCACGACTTCGCGGTAGTGCACTCCGAGCCAGGTCTCGTCGCCCAAGACCAGCACGGGCGCGCTGGATGCCGAGCGCATTCCGCGCCCGACGAACTCTTGCACCACGAGCCGGATGACCACCTGCCGCTCCTCCACGCGACGCCCAGGGCGTTGGTCGAGGAGCCGAGGGTCGGAATCGACAACTGCGGTCACCGCCACGGTGGCCGACTGGGCAGCCAACTCGTCGACCATCCCTGCCGTGCGCACGCCGTCGTGGCCGGCGAGCGCGATGACCACCAGGCCGGTCGCGGCCCCGCACAGGGCGAACAGGTCTGCGCCGGCCGTCCACCGAGAGTGCCACGCCGCCCGATGCCGCCAGGAAACCGCGCACTGCCCCTCCCGGCCCAGCACTGCGTGGCCTCGACGGAACACCGCTCCGGGGTGACGCCCGCCCGCAAGAACCAGGGCGGCGCAAGCCAAGGCACCCCCGCCGACGGCCACCACGACCCACCGGGCGGCTCCACTCCACAGCAACGCGACGTCGGCCGCCCAGGCCACCAACGCCGACCCGAGCAGCCGTAGGTCCAGACCGGGCGCAGCCGAGGCGATGCTCATTCCGGTCGAATCGCTCTGGCAGGTCCGTGGGACCGAATCGGCCACCTAGACCGTCACCTTGGGGGTGAGCACGGCGAGCAGCTTCTCCCCGATGCCGCTGACTTCGCCGAGCTCGTCGACCGAGGTGAACCGGCCATGCTCGGCGCGCCAGTCGAGGATCCGCTGGGCCAGCACGGGACCCACCCCGGGCAGCCCGTCGAGTGCGGCCAGGTCGGCGCTATTGAGATCGACCCGCGTCGACGCTGCCGACGACGCCCCGCCGACGCCACCAGCACCTCCGTCAGGCCGGAGGGTCGATCCCCATGAGCCGGCGAGAATCGGCTCGCCCGGTGCCGGCACATGGACCTGCTCACCGTCCTGCAGCACGCGGGCGAGATTGATGCGTTTCAGATCGGCGCTGCCGACCGATCCACCTGCGGCGGTGATGGCGTCGATGACCCGCGACCCGATCGGCACCCGCACCACCCCCGGCGCCGCCACCTCGCCGACGACATGGACGACGATGATCCCCACGCTCGGCCCAGCCGTCTCTCCGGCACCGGACACTCCACCGCCCGAAGCCGTGCCGCCGGGTCGATCAGCGCCCGACGACCCGAGGGCGGACGGCCCGGAGGCCGCCGTGGTCGCAGTGCGTCCCACCAGTCCGCCGCGGCTGGGCGCCACCGGCACGGGCTCGCCGGCTCGCGCTGCGGCCGCCATTCGGAGACCGAACACCAGCGCCGTCACCAGGGTCACGGCCAACAGAGCGAGGATGGCCGGCGCGCGAACCCGAACCCGCGCCGCGGCCAGCGATGCCGGGAGAGTGAAGACCCGAGGTGCGGGGGCCCGATGGCGCCCCGGCCGCCGCTGAGTCGCGTGCCCGTCGGACCGGACGACGCCGACGGAATGAGCGGGCTCGCCACCAGCGGGGTCAGCCTCGGCCGGGCGTCGAAAGCCCCGTGCCGCCGACAGTGCCGCGCCATAGTGACCAGGGGGCTCGGGCACCCAACCCCGACGAGGTCCCGGCCCGCCGGCTGGATGTCCCGCCAGAGCGGCCCTCTCGTGGAGGACCTCGGCGAGGTCCGGGATTGCGCCCAGAGTCCCAGGCACCCCAGGATCAGCCACTCCCGGAGCCGAGCCGCCACCCTCGCCCTCGTCGCCCCGATCGACCCCCACTGTTCGAGCGGCCGCTCGCGAGCGCAACAGCCGCAGAATGCGGTCGTCGGTCACGTCCTCGATCGGTGCAGAGCGGGCCATGTCGGCACGCTACGAATCGCACCGCGACCCCCGCTCAGCGGCGCGGGATACCTGTGGATGATGGGACCACGGCGTCAGGGATGTGGAAAACGGGAGGAGGCGTCGCGCATGTTGCGCTGGTGCCGCGCCAGGATGATGCCGCCCAACGCCACCGCCCACACCCCGGTGGCCCAGCCGACCGACCCGCCGAGTGGCTCCAGCGCCCCAGGGGCGACTACTGCCAAGATCCCGATGACCACCAGTGTGATGGCCGCCAGCATCGACCCGAACGCCACCCACCTGGTCACGACGAAGGCCATCAGGAACACGACCAGCAGCGCGACGGCATACCAGGGGTGGACGGCGAGGATCGCCCCCAACGCCGTCGCGACCCCTTTCCCACCGCGCCCGCGCAGGAAGGGCGAGAAGACGTGCCCGAGGACGACCGCAATCCCCGCGATGTAGGCGTAGAAGACCCCGATAGTGGATACGACGAGCAACACCGGCACCAGGCCTTTGAGCACGTCGAGCACCCCGACGAGCACGCCCCACTTGCGACCCAGCACCCGTCCAGCGTTCGTCGCGCCGGGATTGCCGGAACCAGCCGACAGGTCCTTGCCCAAGGCCCGGGCGAAGATCGCCGCCGGGTTGACCCCACCGAGGAAGAACGAGAAGGCGGCCACGACCACGGCCAGCGCCGCCAGCAGCCCCAGCTCGGGACCCGTGAGCGGGCTCATGTCAGGCCCACTCGCGGCGACACCGTGATAGCGACCGTCCCTGGCCCGACGTGCGCTCCCACGACGGCCCCGAGGGCGCCGATAACGATTTCGCCGGCATCGGAGATCCGGTCAGCGAGAGCCGTCGCGACCTCGCTGGCCTTGTCCCCGAAGTCGACGTGTTGCACCGACACGTCGACGACCTGGCCGGCTTCGCGGGCCGTGTCCGCGGCCGCACCGGCCAGTTCCACCATCCGCGCCAACGCCCGGCCAGACGTGCGCACGCGCTCGATCGGCTCGATATGGCCCTCGCGCAACGACAGGATCGGCTTGATCGCCAGGGCCGACCCGAGCAGTGCCGACGCCGATCCGATCCGACCGCCACGCCGCAGGTGCTCGAGGGTGTGCACATAGAAGACGACCGTCGCCGCCTGGGCGCGACCTGCAGCCACCCGCGCGCAGGACGCCGCATCGGCCCCCGCCGCAGCCGCCTGCGCAGCCGACACCGCGGCATACCCGAGGGCCATCCCGATGACCCGAGAGTCCACGACCGTGACCGGCACGGACGACTGGGCCGCAGCCAGGTGGGCCCCTTGCACCGTCGCCGACATGTCTGCCGAAATATGCACGGAGACAATCGAATCGGCACCTGCGGCCGCGAGCCGTTCATACGCCTCGAGGAACTCCTGCGGCGCCGGCCGCGACGTGGTCACCGGCACGAACCGCCGCAGCGCCTCTCCGAGGTCGACTGCCGACACGTCGATGCCCTCGCGGTGCTCCTTGCCACCCACGACGACATGCAGGGGCACGACCTCGAATCCCACCCCAGACTCGGCGCACAACTGCTCCACTCTCGCCGGCGCCAGGTATGCCGTGGAGTCGGTGACGATCGCGACAGCCATCGGAGGCCCTAGACGGGGACGACGTTGACCAGGCGGGGAGCCCGCACGATGACGGTGCGGATGCCGTCCGCCGTCGCGGCCCGGACCTTCTCGCGCGCCAACACCAGCTCACGCAAGGAGTCCTCGGAGATATCCGGCGACACCTCCACCCGGTCACGCACCTTGCCCTTGATCTGGATGACGCAGGTGACGGATTCCTCGACCACCAGCGCGGGGTCACCGACAGGAAACGGCCCCGTGGTGAGCCCTCCGGAATGACCGAGCCGGGCCCACAGCTCCTCGGCGATGTGCGGCGCGATCGGCGCCGTCATGAGGACCAGCGCCTGCATGACCGACCGCGGCGGCGCCGACAGCTTGGTCACGGCGTTGTTGAGTTCGATGAGCTTGGCGATCGCCGTGTTGAAGCGCATCGCCTCGTAGTCCTCGCGGACTCCGAGGATGGTCCGGTGCAGCATTGTCGTCAGCGCCTGGTCGGGCACCTCGTCGACGACCCGCACCTGCCCGGTCGACTCGTCGATGACGTTGCGCCACAACCGTTGCAGGAACCGCAGCGACCCGACGACGGCCCGCGTCTCCCAGGGCTTGGACTGTTCCAGCGGTCCCATGCCCATCTCGTAGACCCGCAGCGTGTCGGCGCCATAGGCGGCATACATCTCGTCCGGGCTGACCATGTTCTTGAGCGACTTGCCGATCTTGCCGAACTCGCGGGTGACCGGCTGGCCCTGCCAGGTGAACGACCCGTCGGCTTCCTCGACAACCTCCTTGGCCTCGACATACTGCCCGCGTGAGTCGGTGTATGCCGGCGCCTGGATATAGCCCTGGGCGAAGTAGGTGCGGAAGGGTTCCTCGCTCGACAGATACCCCAGATCGAAGAGCACCTTGTGCCAGAACCGGGCGTAGAGCAGGTGCAGCACCGCGTGCTCGACACCACCGACGTAGAGGTCGACACCACCGGGATCACGAGTGCCGGCAGGCGCACCGGCCACCGGACTCGGTTGTGGCCCAACCCAATAGCGCTCGTTGACCGGGTCGACGATGGCCTCGGGGTTGGCCGGGTCGAGGTAACGGAGGTAATACCAGCACGACCCTGCCCAGTTGGGCATGGTGTTGGTCTCGCGGCGATAGGGCTGCACCCCGCGCCCGTCGCCGAGGTCGAGCTCGACGTTGACCCACTCGGGCACCCGCGAGAGCGGCGGCTCGGGTTCGCTGCCGGCGTCCTCGGGGTCGTAGGTCTTGGGTGAGTAGTCCGGCACGTCGGGCAGGGTCAGCGGCAGCATCGAGTCGGGCAGTGAGTGCGCGATCCCGTCGGTGTCAAAGACGATCGGGAACGGCTCACCCCAATAGCGCTGCCGGCTGAACAGCCAGTCGCGCAGCCGGTAGGTGACCGTGCCAGCCCCGATCCCCCGCTCCTGCAGGTATGCCGTGACCCGCTCCTTCGCGTCGGCGACACGCAGCCCGTCGAGCGAGATGTCGGTGTTGGCGGAGTTGATGGCCACCCCGTCGCCGGTGAACGCGGCACCCGCCGCGACGGTGCCCGGCCAGTCCTGCAGCGCGGCGCCGTCAGGTCCGACCGGCGACACGACGTCGATGATCGGCAGCCCGAACTTCACGGCATACGCGTAGTCGCGCTCGTCACCCGAGGGGACGGCCATGATCGCGCCGGTGCCATAGCCCATGAGGACGTAGTCGGCGACGAAGACCGGGATCTGCGCTCCGGTGAGCGGGTTGGTCGCGAACGACCCGGTGAAGACACCGGTCTTGTCCTTCTCCTCCATCTGCCGCTCGACATCGCTCTTGCGCGATGCCGCCCGCCGGTATGCCGTGACCGCGGCTTCCGGGGTGCCGCTCGCAGCCGCGTCGGTGCCCTTCCACGCCTCCGGCGTCCCTTCCGGCCAACCTCCCGCCGGAACGAGCTCGGCGACCAAGGGGTGCTCGGGAGCCACCACCATGAAGGTCGCACCGAACAGCGTGTCGGGCCGGGTGGTGAAGACCTCGATGACCTCCTCGGCGCCGGCGCGAGACCCGGCCGCCAGGGTCACCGGGAAGCGCACCGACGCTCCGGTGGAGCGCCCGATCCAGTTGCGCTGCATGATCTTGACCTTCTCGGGCCACTCGACCCGGTCGAGATCGTCAGCCAGCCGGTCGGCATACGCGGTGATCCGCATCATCCACTGGCGCAGGTTGCGCCGGAACACCGGGAAGTTGCCGCGCTCGGAACGGCCCTCGTTGGTGACCTCCTCGTTCGACAGCACCGTGCCCAAGCCGGGGCACCAGTTGACCGGCGCCTCGGATGTGTAGGCGAGCCGATACGCATCGAGCACCTTGGCCCGTTCGACCCGGTCGAGTTCCGACCAGGCGCGGCCGGCCAACTCCGGCACCCCGCGGGTCCCGTCGGCCAGGGCGGCCTCCAACTCGGCGATCGGTCGCGCCGCGCCCAGCCCGCCGTCGGCCCGCACGAAGGCCGGGTCATACCAGCTCTCCCGGATCTGGGTGAAGATCCACTGGGTCCAGCGGTAGTAGTCCTCGTCAATCGTCGCGTAGCTGCGGCGCTCGTCGAAGCCCAGGCCGAGCCGGCGCAGTTGCCGGGCCATGATGGCGATGTTGTCCTCGGTCGTCTTGCGCGGGTGCTGGCCGGTCTGCACGGCATACTGCTCGGCCGGCAACCCGAAGGCGTCGTAGCCCAGGGTGTGCAGCACATTGCGGCCCTGCATGCGGTGGAAGCGCGAGTAGACATCGGTGGCGATGTAGCCCAGCGGGTGGCCGATGTGCAGCCCGGCACCGGACGGGTAAGGGAACATGTCGAGCACGAGCAGCTTGGGGCCGAGCGCCTCGACCCGCTCCGGCTCGGCCCAGGGCCCGGCCGGGTTGGGGGCGCGGAACGCGCGACCTTCCTCCCAGCGGTCCTGCCAGGCCACCTCGATCTGCTGGGCCAGCTGCGCGGTGTACCGGTGGGGCGTGTCGTCGCTCATCGTGCTCTCTCGTCGAGTCGGGTCAAGTGGGGAGTCCGGGCAGACAAAAGCCCCTCGCAGGGAGGGGCTGCCGCGCTGCCGCCGGAGGGTCAGCGCGGCCTGGTAAGACGGCTGCTCCGCAGACTCCGGGCCACGGCGTCAGGGTATCGCACCCACGGCTCGGCCCGCCGTGGCTTTCCGGGCGGGTCAGCAGCGCAACAGTCCGACGACGATGAGCACCTGGGCCAGGTGATAGGTGACCATGACGACCAGGCGGCCATGCGGCAGGTCTCCCACGAAGCGCTGATAGGCCAGGACGGTGTCGCTCACGAGGAAGAGCGTGGCGCCCAGGCCGACGACCCAGAGCCCGGTTGCCCACGCGAGAGCCGCCATCGCGCCGATGATCACGGCATAGAGGACCAGCGGCGCGCCCTCGCGCCAGTCCGACCGCAACCGCGGCAGCAGACGCACCCACATGACCAGCCCGACGACCAGGACGACGAGCAGCACGCCGGGCCAGATCGGGCCGTCACCGGGCACTCGTCGGAACGCCGCGATATAGGCCAAGTGCCCGAGCAGGAAGGCGATCAGACCGCCGAGGAAGTGCACATCGGAGTCACCGAGCAGCAAGACGTCCCCGACCAGCGAGAGCACCAGCCCGGCCAGGAGGAACTGCCCGTAGGACACCACGTCGGCATGCAGCAGCCACGCCAGCGCGATGAGCAGGACCATGAAGGCCGGCTTGGCCAACGTCTCGATCTCGCGCTGCCCGCGGGCCACCGCTCGCCAGTCGGCGAGTGCGGCCACGGCGAGCGCTATGGCGAGCACCCAGACGTAGAGGTTCACGCCCGTACCTTCTCGCACGCGGCGGGGTGACACATAACTCGACGCGCTGCCACCAAGCCATGGGCGTTGGTCGGGCGGGGCGACACCCACCGGCATACAGTGGAGCCATGGCTGTGGAGACTCGCACGCACACCGTCACCGACGCCGACACGGCGGCCAAGCTCGGAAGCGGAGATCTCCCGGTCCTGGCCACCCCGCGCCTCATCTCATGGCTGGAGCGGCTCACCCATGCCGTCGCGCGGACCAGCATGCCCGAGGGCCAGACGACCGTGGGCACCCTGGTCAAGATCGAGCATCTCAAGGCGACGCCGGTCGGCGGCACGATTCGCTGCGAATGCTCCAAGGGGATGAGTGACGGGCGCCGGCTGATCTTCCACGTCGGGGCCTTCGACGAGGACGACGAGCCCGTCGCGGCCGGTGAGATCCAGCGCAGGGTCGTCGACAGCGACCGCTTCATGAGCCGGTTCACCGCCTCCACCGACTGATCGCGGGTAGACCTCATGGCCCGGTTGGGTGCGCTGGCACTGCTGGACACCGTGCTGGACACGGGCAGTCGCCTCTCGTGGGACGGCCCTCCCCTCGCCGTTGCCGAACCCGGCAGCCCGTATGCCGTGGAACTCGCGGCCGCAGCTGCATCGGCTGGCGTCGACGAAGCGATCATCACCGGCGAAGGGCGCATCAAGGGTCGGCGGATCGCCTTCGTGGCCGGGGAGTTCCGGTTCCTGGCCGGCTCCATCGGTCGCGCAGCGGCCGAACGCATCGTGCTGGCTTTCGAGCGGGCTCAGCGCGAGGACCTGCCGATGTTCGCCGCACCGTCTTCCGGTGGCACTCGCATGCAGGAGGGCACGCCGGCCTTCCTCGGGATGGTCAAGATCTCGGCCGCGGTGGCCTCCTTCAAGGCGGCCGGCCTGCCCTATGTCGTCTATCTGCGCCACCCCACAACCGGCGGCGTGCTCGCGTCCTGGGGGTCGCTCGGGCACGTGACGGTCGCCGAGCCGGGCGCGACGATCGGCTTCCTCGGGGCGCGGGTCTACGAGTCGCTCTACGGGCGACCCTTCCCGCCCGGGGTGCAGACCGCCGAAAACCTCTACGAGCGAGGCATTCTCGACGCGATCATCCCCGTCGAGCGGCTGGCCGACATGGCCTCGCGGATCCTCGGAATCCTCGACGCACGGCATACCGACCTGCCGGCCGTCCCCGCTCCCGAACTCGACCCGTATGCCGGCCTGGAGCCTCCCGTCCCCGCCTGGGAATCGATCGTGCTCTCCCGCAAACTCGACCGTCCGGGGGTGAAGTCGCTACTCAAGCTCGGCGCGTCCGATGTGCTGCTGCTGCGGGGCACCGGACAGGGCGAACACGACCCGGGGATGTTGCTGGCGTTGGCCAGGTTCGGCGGGACGCCGGCGATCGTGCTCGGCCAGGACCGGCACCGCAAGACCCTCGAAGAGCCCTTGGGGCCGGGTGGATTGCGGGTGGCCAGGCGAGGCATCCGACTGGCTGCCGACCTCAACCTGCCGCTCGTGTCGATCATCGACACCGAGGGTGCGGCGCTGTCCAAGGAGGCCGAGGAGGGCGGCATCGCGGGCGAGATCGCTCGCTCGCTCGCCGATCTCGTCATGCTGCCGGCCCCGACCCTGTGCGTGCTGCTCGGTCAGGGCACCGGTGGCGGGGCGCTGGCGATCCTCCCCGCCGACCGCGTCTTGTGCGCCCAGCACGCCTGGCTGTCGCCGCTGCCGCCCGAGGGGGCGTCGGCAATCGTGCACCGCACGGCGGATCGGGCCCACGAGATGGCCGACTCGCAGCGGGTGCGGGCCACCGACCTGCTTGCTGACGGCATTGTCGACCGGATCGTGCCCGAGCATCCCGATGCCGCGTCCGAGCCGGAGGCCTTCTGCCGGCGAATGACCGAGGCGATCCACCAGGAACTCGACACGCTGTGGCGGGCCGATCCGCAGACGCGCCGGGAGGCTCGGCTGCGGCGCTATCGCAACCTCGGGGTGTGAGAACTTGGTGTGAGGCCAATATCGGCGAACCTGGTGCAGATTGGCCGCGACGTGTTACGGTTGCGCCAGTTGCAGTTTCAGTTCGCAAGAGCAGGGCCCGCCACGGAATCGGCGGGCCTTTGTGTTACTCGTCTGGTTTCCCCGGCGCGGACACGAGGGACGGCAGCCATGGGAGCCACCACGGTGGTGGCCCCCCACGGTGAAGGAAAAATACAGACATGGCACAAGGCTCCGTCAAGTGGTTCAACGCTGAAAAGGGCTTCGGCTTCATCGCCCAGGACGGCGGCGGCCCGGACGTCTTCGTCCACTACTCGGCCATCGAGTCCAGCGGATACCGCTCGCTCGACGAGGGTCAGCGCGTCGAGTTCGAGGTCAACCAGGGTCAGAAGGGTCCGCAGGCCGACAAGGTCCGCTCCATCTGAGCTCGGTTCTCCCGACTCACGCACGACCCGAAGGTCCCCGCTTGCTCCGGCAGGCGGGGACCTTCGGCGTGTTCGGCAGCTTCTTTCGGCCTGGGGGTCCCGATCCCGACGTGCCCGCCGTCTACTTCGTCGCAAGCCAGATGGTCGTGATGGGCGGAAGGGCATCGTTGTCCGAGGTCGGATCGATCCCACCAAAGGGGTGGTCCGAGGCGACACAGACCGAGCCGTCGCTCACCGGACACTCCCACGCACCGAAGTTGGCGGCAATCAAGAACCCAGGGCGGGTCCGCGAACTCATGAACGCGAGCACGTCAGGCATCCCACGACACTCGTAGTAGGGGTCCAGGCCTGGGCTCGCCTCCCAAGGCATGAAGCCTCGGTAGCTGTTCGCACGCGACAAGACCTCGTGCACCCGGAACGCTTGGGGCACCCCAGGTCCTTGCAGCTTCATCTCGGCAAGGCGATCGAGCATGACATTCCCCGGCAGCGCGAGCATGAACAGGAGCGCTGCTCGTCGCCATCGCAAGATCTCGGGCCGCCGATCCGCCGCCTCCGGCAAAGACCAGCGCGGCAGCTCCCCATTTGCACCTGCTCCCTCGATTGTCGACGGCCACGACAAACTGCCCGGAGACGGCCACGAAGCTGCCCGCTGGCGGACGTGAGAACTGCCCGCTGAGGGTCATGGGATCTGCCCGACACG
>Ga0208938_1000406_pt1 | contig 34123 bp, 32 predicted proteins | sample AD_UKC125_MetaG_FD_184434 | JGI IMG/M metagenome (GOLD analysis project Ga0208938, IMG submission 184434) | Active sludge microbial communities of municipal wastewater-treating anaerobic digesters from USA - AD_UKC125_MetaG (SPAdes) (version 2) | ecosystem: Engineered > Bioreactor > Anaerobic >...
GCGAGCCTCGTCGAGGACGGGGTCGAGAGCCTCGTCCAGCACCAGGGCGATGAGCTCCGAGGGGGTGTAGTACGAGCCGCTGGTCTTGCGCTCGTTGCCCGCGCCGGTGGTCAGCCGGAACTCCCCTGTGCCCGTATCCAAGGAAGGATGCAGTTCCAGAAGTCCCTCGTAGATGCCGCCGAGTTCCTCCGCGCCGAGGTGGGTGAAGTCCACGACCCGCTGACCCGCCTTGTCGTGGGTGGTGGACAGCAGCCGCACGGCCGCAAGCAAGTGGCTGTTGGCCAGTTCGCAGGTGTCTGTCACGTCCAGGGCGGTGTTCTCGAACAGTCCGCCGAGGGCGGGCAGCCCGAGCTGCGGGAGACCCTGCGTCGAGGCGAGGCCGGTGTGGACGAGACGCACTTGCTGCCACAGATCGTGGTGGCGTCCGGCGAGTGACCGGCGGGCCAGCGCACGCAGCCTTGCTGATGAGTAGTAGCGGGTGTAGCGGTCGCGGGCGAGGTCGTCGGCCGACGGGTCGAACAGCAGCCCGCGGTCCTCGACGACGAACCAGAAGAGTAGCCGGTAGATCTGCCGCAGCAGGGAGCGTTGGTAGTCCGCGGGGGTCACGTCGCCGCTGGCGAGGCGCTCCCGCAACTGCACGTTGGCCGGATTCTGGTAGAAGCCGGTGCCAAGCACTTCGATGGCGTGTTCCACGCCGCGGCGCAGGTCTTGCAGAGCCCGGGTGCCGGTGGTGATCGCGTCGTCGCGCCAGCGTTCGATCCACCTGTTGGTGACCGGGGCGTGCTCGCCGGGCAGCAGTTCCAGCCGGGACTCGTGGCACATCGTGAACAGCGCCACAAAGTCGCTGAACAGCTCCCCGTCGAACATCGCCTCAAGGTCGAACTCCACGTAAGCCTGACCGACCAGCGCTGAGGAGTCGCGCAGCATGCGCAGAACCCGACCGTTGGACAGCAACGCCCACAGATGCTGGTCGCTGCGGTTGAGTAGTTCCTGCACCATCGCCTGCGGCGCCCGGGCCGCGCCTGGGACGCCTTCGGTGCGGCGGTCGAGGTCGATACCCCAGCCGAGCAGGTGCATGGGGATGTCGGCCCACAGGTGGCTGACCGGGTAGCGCCGGACATCCCCGTCGTCCCCGGCCTCGATGTGCCCACCGGGGGTCGTGGGGACCCGTCCATAGCCCAGTTCGCGCAGCAGGAGCAGCAGCCACTTCTCGCGGGTGAGGCCGGTCGCGACTCCGTCGGGTTGGGTGGACAGCGACGCTCGGTAGGCGGCGTAGGCGCCGAGCAGGTAGTCCCAGGATCGGGCGGCCGCCGCGGAGATCCGCTCGCCGGACGCCAGGTGGTAGTCACCGGCGCTCATGCCCGGCAGATCCCCCGCGAGAGCGCGTCCCACCACATCCGCAGGGAGCACTCCTCCGACCACGCGCACGGTGGAGACCCCACCCATCACGGTGGGCTTCATGCGCTGGCCTCCGGCAGGTAGACCCAGACACCGAGCACGTCGGCGGGCAGGATCGGCTCGACGGACAGTCCCCGCAGCCGGTCGCCACTTGCCCGGCGCACCCGGCGATGTGACTCGTGGACTCCCTCAGCCGCCTGCGTGGCGAACCGGTCGAGGTGCGGCGTGAGGTCCGGCAGGTCGTCGAGGGTGCGTTGCAGTGCTTGCTCGGCCAGGGGCCCGGCCCCGATGGATGCGGCGCCGGCGGTGAAGATGCCGGCGGCGTCCTGCGCGGTCAGCCACGCCGGGTCGGTGGCACGCCCGGTGTAGGCGACGATCTCGGCCTGCTCGACCACCTGGTGGGCAGGTCCGTCGCGACCAGGCAGTGTGAGGTTCATCCGGTAGCGCAGCAACAGCACCGACGTGCGGGCGCTCACCGCTGGGGTGCGGAACACCCCTGCCCGGCGGGCCAGACGTCGGGAGAGGTCGCTGGGCAGGGCATCGGGGTCGAGTGCGGCGTCCAGGACGTAGCGGGCGATGACCTCGACATCCGGGTCGGTGCGGGCCAGCAGTGCGTGCTTCGCGGGTGCCGGGGGTTGCCGGTGGAAGGGCAGCGGCTCCCGGTGGCCGGGTGTGAGTGCTTCGGCCAGGGCGCGGGGAAGAGCGGCCGTGGAGGCGATGACGGCCGCATCGGTCGGGTTGACCGCGGAGCCAAGGGCGGTGAGCGTCGTGTAGACGAACGTCTCGATGTCCTGGCTGCCTCCGAGCGCGGCGCGCACCTCATCGACTTCGCGGGCCACCTCTTCGGGTTTGATGCCGTCCTGCGCGTACTTGGTGCGGCTCGCCTTCTCCTTGTCCGCCGCAGAGGTCCATGCCTCGTCAAGGGCTTCGCGGGCGGGTTCAGCCAGTCCGTCGAGGGTCAACTGCTCGCCGCTGTAGTCGCGGCCGCGCAGCAGAAGCCCTTCCAGCACAGCGTTCATCACATGGTCGCTGCTGTCGGGCACAGGGACGCTGACTCCGGTGGCTCTGCGGATGGCGTCGTGTTTGCGCAGCAGGATCTCCAGCACGAGGCCGTCGATCTGGTTGTCGGTGCCGTACAAGGTGACGGCCCGCACCACGTCGCGGCTTTGCCCGAACCGGTCGACCCGGCCTTCGCGCTGTTCGTGGCGGGTGGGGTTCCAGGCGAGGTCGTAATGGACGACGGCGTCGAAGTTCTCCTGCAGATTGACGCCCTCGGACAGGCAGTCGGTCGCCACGAGCACGACGGGTCCGGGCTCGTCGGTGAGGGCGGCGATGCGGGCTACGCGTTCGGCCGGGGGCAGGGTGCCGGTGACGACCGCGCAGCGGGCCTTCTTGCCGAGGTGGGTGGCGAGGTGTTCGCCGACGTACTCGGCGGTTGGAATGTAGCGGCAGAACACGATCGGGTGGTAGCCGTCGCGTAGGAGGTCGTCCACGACGCGGAACAGCTCGGCGAGTTTGACGTCCTGCTTGGGTCCCTGCAGGGATTCTGCTGTCCGGGCGAAGGCCAGGAGTCTGCGGCGTTCCGGGGTCTGGTCCTCGTCTGCGGTGAGGGCACCGGGGGTGGTGTCGGTGCTCTCGATCGCTTCGTCGTCGGCGAGGTCCAGGACGCTGGCGCGGCCGAGCAGGTCTGCCTCGTCGGCAGTGACGGCGGCGGCGTTGGCAGCGCGGGTGCGCAGGGTGGCGGCAGCGGCGGCGGGGCTGGATGCCAGGGATCGCAGCAGGGCCAGGGCCGACCACCAGCGGACGCGTTGACGCACGGTCTGGCCGTCGTCATCGAGCACGCTGCTGCGGGCGTAGTCGAGCACGTCATCGAATAGGTCGCGGTAGTGCGCGTGCAGCGCATAGGGGCGCTCCTGGGATTCACGATCCCGGGGAAAAGGGGTGTCCTGGTCGAGGTAGCGGCGGATGTCGCCGCGACGGCGCTGGACGAAGTACTGGGCCAGTAGAGCGCGGTCCTGAGCCCGGTCCAGATCGATGCCGACGAGTCGGGAGTCCAGCAGTTCGAGCAGGTTGCGGAAGCCGGTGTCCTGGCCTGAGTGTGGTGTTGCGGTGACGAGCAGCAGATGCCGGTGTGGGTCGGCAGCCAGACGGCGCAGGAGTTCGTGGCGTTGCGTGCGTCCGCGGCCTGCGCCCTGACCGCTGCCGTCGGAGACTGCGGTGTGGGCCTCGTCAACGATCAGTAGGTCAGGTGCGGCGCGCACGAACTCGTCGCGGCGGACGGGGGACTTGATGAAGTCCGTGCTCACGACGGTGATCGGGTAGCGGCCGAAGATGGTTTCGTCGAGTCCGAGCCCGCGCTGCAGCCTGGTGGCGGTACTCGGCAGGACAAGGGTGGCGTCGAGACCGAACTTGTCACGCAGTTCGTCGGCCCATTGCTCGGCCAGCGCCGGGGAGCACAGGACCGACAAGCCTCGGGCTTGTCCGGTCGCGAGGAGTTCGGCGGCGATCAGTCCCGCTTCCACGGTCTTGCCGATACCGACGTCGTCGCTGACGAGCAGTCGCACGGTGTCCTGCCGCAGTGCCATGAGTAGCGGCACATACTGGTACGAGCGGGGTTCGACGGCCAGAGACGCGAGGCTGCGGAACGGCCCGGCGCTGGACCGGAACCCAATGCGCAGCGCGTCGCGCAGCAATCGCGCGGAGGCGTGGTCACCGAGGTCGCGTGTGGTCGGTGCGGCGAAGGTGGCCGGCTCGACGGGTTCAAGGTCCGGGAAGATCCCCGTCTCGTCGGCGGACCCTCCGCCCATGGGACGCAGAACCAAGAAGTCCTGAGTGCTTCCAGTCTGAACAACCCACTCGCGGTCGCGGGCACGGACCAGCGTTCCGGCAGCGTAGGTTGTCCCCGTCATGGGGCCATTCTGGTCGGCGGCTATCCGATCAGGCGCGCTGCTGGTCCTTCGTGTCCACGCCGAAGCGACGAATCATGGCCTCCAGTTGCGGGATCACCTGCGGCTCACGGTCGAGGGCATCTTCGAACTGGCGGATCTCGTGCGGGGTGAGACGCAGGATCAGGTCTTCGGCGAGCACGGCACGGGCGCGTTCGAGGGCAGCCCCGAGGACGAACGACGTCATGTCCTGCTGCTGCAGTTCAACAGCCCGCTTGATGGTGTCGTAGGCCTCTTCGGTGAGGCGCATGTTGATGCGCTTTGTTCGGGGGGATTCGGCAGCGGCCATCTCGATGCTCCCAGGTTCACTCAGCATTTGTGTACGTCTATAGTACGTACACACAGTCGATAGTCCCCCATCAGCGAGGTGGCGGGAAACCGAGGCATGTCCTCGGTTGATCAGTGTGTGGCCGCAGACAAGAAACGGCTCCGGTTGTGCACCGGAGCCGTCGGACCGGGGGTCATCCCCCCGGCGGGGTATTTACCACTGTAGCCGACAATATGGGCATGGCAGAACCCGTGCGGTTGCAGCGCTGTGCTGTGTTCATCGACGGTTTCAACCTCTACCACGGACTGAAGGCCTCATCCGGTCGCGCACACCTGTGGCTTGATCTGGAGGGGCTGTCTCGCGACCTGCTCAAACCCGGTCAGACGCTGGTCTCCGTCATCTACTTCACGGCCATGGTGCGAGACGAACCCGCGGCTCTTCAGCGGCAAGACACTTACCTGCAGGCACTCGAAACGGCCTGCAGCAAGGTTGAGGTAGTGCGCGGCAAATTTCAGCGCAGAACTCTTCACTGCCACACGTGCCACACCAAGCGCATCTCCTACGAGGAGAAGGAAACCGACGTCAGCCTCGCTGTACGCCTTGTGGAAGGTGCCGCACGCAACGACTACGACACGGCTCTACTCATCAGCGGCGACGCGGACTTCGTGCCGGCCATCCAATCAGCACGGCGCCTCAAGCCGGACGTTCGAATCGTGGTCGTGTTTCCGCCTCAGCGGATCAGCGATGCGCTCCGACAGGCCGCAGACGCAAGTTTCGTACTCGGTCATGGGCGGATCTCTGACAATCAGTTACCTCCCATCGTCGTGAGCCCAAGAGCCAGCCTCCACCGCCCCGAACACTGGATGTGATCCACTCGCTCGTTGAGAGTGCCGCGGAGCGCGCCAGGTGGTCCCGCTACCCGCGGGCGCTTGGCCCGATCCCGCCCAGCAACATCAGGGCCACCGTCGAAGCGCTGCCCAACGTCGAGGGCTGCCTGACTTCGGAGGCCTACGCCGCCGTCCGACAGCTCGTGGCCGATGACCCCCGCCCGACCGTCACCGGCCCGCCCCAAACACGCTCTCGTACCTCCGCACAGTGGCGTCCCAGTCATCGTCGTGGCGGATGCGTACTGTGAGCCAACCCAGATCCTGCAGACGCTCCTCCGCTTGAACGTCTTTGGTGCGCTGCCGTTCACCGTCGTGTGCGGGGCCGTCGAGAAAGACCGCGACCGGCCCGTGGGTGGTCTCGTAAACGAAGTCGGGGCGCGCGGTCGCCGCCTCGACAAGGCGTTGCGCGTGGTTGGGCAGCCTGTGACTGTGGTCGAGCAGGTAGTGGATGAACTCGCGTTCCAGAGACGAGTCGCACGCCGCAAGCAACTCGGCCGCTTCGGGCTGGGACGCGGTGGCGTCGGCGGTGGTCCGACTAACTGACAGGCGCAACAGCAGTCTCCGGATGCTGTGCCTGTCGATGCTCGGGTGATCGATCTGGTTGTCGTAGGCCAGCAGGCACTCGTAGCAGGCCTTCTCACATCGGTGCAGGTCGTCGGCACCGGCGAGGAGGTCAGCCCCCGTGTCGGGGTCGAAATGGGCGATGTCCAGCGCGCGGCGGGCCGCCCGGGCCAAGGCGTCCGGTTCATCGATGATCCGACGCAGGACACCGGCACCGCCTTCATTGGCTTCCATGAACAGCATCCGGCCGCGCTCGTGCGGCTCCGGTAGTTCCTGACTGGCCAGTTCCCCGCCTTCGAGTTGAAACTCTGCCTCGATGCCGCGTTCCAGTGCATGACGCAGCGTGACGGCCTGTTCATGGGTGAGGGTTGCGGTGGCTCGAGCGATGAGGATGTTGCGGGAATCTTCGACAAAGGGAATGACCTTGCGTTTGGTCTGGACACGTCCGGCGTCATCGAGGTCCCCGTCCTGGGTGGTCTCCTCAGCCGCGCGGTCGGTGAGCCACCGCCCTGAGATGGTGTCGAGCCAGAAGCCGTCCTCCCCCGGTTTGCGCTTGCGGCGGCCGAGGTTGGCCACCCGGACGGTGGCCGCATCACCGTAGGTCATCTGCAGGGCCTCACCGGCGTCGTCGCTGACCGCAGCGTCCACGGACCCAGGGCGGGAACCGCGAGCTGCGAACCGGTACGAGGTCTGCAGTTCGAAGGAACTGCGACGGCGTTCTTCCTCATCGCTGGAGATCCGCTGGCGACGACGCGTGAAGACGGTGCGCAGTTGCATGAGCCCGTGGGTTGTCGGGCCCAACGGTTCGCCGCAGTGCTGGCACTCGTCGAACAGGTCCTCGGTCTCATGCAGGTAGCCACACTCCTGGCAGCGTTTGATGTCGACGGTCTGGATCGAGCCAGGCTGATCGGGCGAGGACGCCGGCAACTGCACCCGCTCGACCTGGTAGCGGGCACCTTCGTGGTAGATGAGACTGCCAGGACCGAACTCGCTGATGGCCAGGAACCGGGCCCGCTGCAGGTACTCTCCGGCGTCGGTGCGGCGACGGACCGACGGGATGAAGGCCGCCAAGGGCAGGCGCGGGAACGAGTACCCGGGCAGGAAACCCTCGGAGGCGAAGTACCGGTACGGGTAGAAGTCGGTGAAGGACGAGTCGGTGTCCTCGTTGAGCAGAAGTCGCAGTTGGGCTTCGGCCTCGCGCCGCCGGGCCACCGCCGCGTTGCGGGCGATCCGGGAACTCGATGGGTCGTTGACCAGCCTGTTCTGCTCCTGCTGTTCGTGAGCGGCAGCGCGGTACAACTCACGCCAGCGGTTACACGTGCGGTCGAACTCCGCCGGCGCCTGTTGAATGACCCGCTCCGCCCAGTCGGGTTCATACCAGGACGCAGCCTGCAGATCGACCGAGATGCTGGCCAGAACAGCGCGGGCGTGGCGCAGTGCGCGATGTTGGGAGTCGGGGTCTGTCAGCGTTCGCCACACCTCAGGCAGCAGGCCCAGCGGCCCGACGTCCTCCTGGACATCCAAGAGGTCGAGCATGCTGCGTCCGAGGTGCAGGCCGGTCTCGGCCAGCCATACGGAGTTCAGGTGGGAGCGGACCAGATCCTCGTTGGTCAGGTCGAGGCGTGGAGCAGCCACGGAGCCGGACACCATCTGCCCGCTGCGCTTGAAGTAGTAGGCGTCATGGGCGTTGCCGGTCGCACAGTAGGTGACGACGATCGCAGGCTGGCCGGACCGGCCCGCGCGTCCGGATCGCTGGGCGTAGTTCGCGGGGGTCGGGGGCACGTTGCGCATCGCGACCGCATTGAGGCTGGAGATGTCCACGCCAAGTTCCATGGTGGGCGAGCAGAACAGCATCGGCAGCCGCTCGGGATGCTCACGGAACTCCTCCTCGCGACGTTCCCGGTCGGCCGCCGGGACCTGCGCCGTGTGTTCCTTGGCCCGGATGCCCACAAGAGTCGCCGCCGACTCGCGGTAAAGATCTTTGAAGAAGGGGTTGACTCGCAGGCCGCGCTCGTCGCGGGTCGTGCGGCGGATGATGTCCTCTGCTGCGCTCGCGCCATCCCCGGGAGTCCAACGCAGGATGCCAGCATTCACCCGGTATCCGGCGTAGCCGTCCCCGTCGCGGCCCATGTCGCGCAGCAGCCCCGCTTTTGTGCACACCTGCAGCAAGTCGTCGATGATCCCTTCGGCGTCATCCAGGGTGAGCGGTTGAGCTGGGAGGCTGCGGCCGCTGCGCACATAACGACCGAACGCCCCGCGCGGCGACAAGTACAGAGCGTCGCTGGGGGTGCCGCGACCACCGCGGGTTCCCCGAGCGTAAGCGGTCTTGACCACGACCGGCTTCTCGTCGGGTTCCATGGACCAAGGCTCACGAAGATACTGGGCGGCCTGCTGGCGCAACCTCTGGAAGCCTTCTTCGGAGAGTTCGTCAACGTCAATGGCCAGGGCCCTGCGCAGTTCGTCGAGCAGGGTTCTCAGGATCTCGACGCGTTGCTCGGATTCAGCGGCTCGCAGCGCGGGATGGGTCCCATCCCAGCGGCTCTCCGCGCCCGCGAGCCAGTCCAGATCCTCGTACTGGATGCGCAGCAATCCGACCTGTTCCAGGTTGGGCATGACAATGCGCCACCCTCGCTCGAGGTCGCCGTAGAGCCGGTAAGTCACCACCTTGCGCAGTGCCTCGTCGATGCTGCGACGCAGCCGCGGGGCGGGGTCCAGATCAACCGCGTAGGCGGACAGAGGTAAGCGCATCTGATCGAGGACCGCCGCCGCGATGTCCGCACTGCCGACACCCTCGGGTCCGGCCTGCTCGACGGCGGCATGCACCGCTGCGCGTAGCAGCGATACCTGAACGAAGTCGTTGACGTGTCCGGCCTGCAGGCTGGCGTCCTGCCTGTTGTCCACAAAGGTCAGGAGCTTCTTGGCAGTGTCGGTGAAGCTGGGGTCCTCGACCTCGCGCAAGGCCTTGACCAGTCGGGTTGTGACGACGGTGACCGCCGATGAGCGGCCTTCGGTCGACATGGATGCCAACCGCGTGAAGTCGCTGCTGCGGGACTCGTAGGAGACCTGGCAGCGCAAGCAGAACTGGAACGGGCTGGGCACGAACGCGGCGCGGGTTCCTTCGGTTGCCTGACTGGCGGGCATGCCGGTGCCCTCACCAGCCACTTGGGTGCCATCGGGCGTGACGAACACCGGCACTGGGAGGTTCTTCCGTTTGGTGTCCAGTAGGTGTAGGCCGTCGGTGTTGCTGAGCCAGGAGTCAGGGATGCGCCCCTCATTTACGGCCTCGTCGGTGGTGAGCGGCCAGGGCAGATCGTCGCTGATGTAGAGGTACCCGGCGTTGGCACCCTCGGTTCCGTCGCGGTTGCTGCGGGATCGGTAGACGATGTCGCCGCTACGTTCTTCGCGGGCGACGGCCAGGTACTCCTGCCCGCATTCGCGGCAGAACGCCAGCGGGTACAGGGATTTGCCGGGCTGGTTGGGCACGGCTACTTGGTAGCGGTCGGTGATGTGACGCGTGGTGGCCTGCTCCAGGGAGACGTAGACGTTGTCGCCCTTGGACAGGAACTGGTGAAGCCGGAAAGCGAACAGCGGCCGGTCGGTGACGGGATGCCTGGCAGCCGAGCCTGCGGAGAGGGTCGCCTTGATCGCGGCTTGCGCGTCGTCGGCTGTGATGCCGGTGAGGTCCGCGAGGTCTTCTGCGGCCGCGCTGATGGTGGTGGGCGTCTGCCGCACGAGGGTGCCGTCATCAGGATCGGCGGTGAGCCCAAACGTGCTCTCGATCCAGGCGGCCAGCGGGTGGATCTGCAACTGCTCGAACTCGGTGGGCGGCGGGTTCTTCGCGGCGTGGTTGAGAGCAGCAAGATCATCCGCGACGTGCGGGTCGGTGGCTCGTTCGAGCGTTTCGCCGATGACTCGTTCGGCGACGATGTCCGCGCCGAACAGGCTACTGGCCACCCCAGCGACGACCCGCTTCTGTTCCAGCCGCGTACCACCACTGGCCATCGTCGCGGAGGTGCCCACGCACTGCAGGGCTGGGGCCTCACACGCCTCCCTCACGCGGCGGACGAGCATGGCCACATCCGCGCCTTGGCGACCGCGATAGGTGTGCAGTTCATCGAGGACCAGGAACTGCAGCCCGCGGGCTGCGCGGATGAGCTTCTCGCGTTCCTGCGGGCGTGTGAGCAGCAGCTCCAGCATCACGTAGTTGGTCAGCAGGATGTCCGGCGGATTGGCGAGGATCGTGTGCCGTTCTTCGTCGGACTCCTGCCCGGTGTAGCGGGCGAAGGTGACCAGTTCGCGGCCTCGTCCGAAGCCGTAGGTGAGGAACTTCTCAAGTTCATGGCGCTGCGAGTTCGCCAGCGCGTTCATGGGGTAAACCACGATGGCTTTCACGGACTTGCGACGGCCACGGTCGTTGTCCCTGAGCACCCGGTCGACGATGGGGATGATGTACGCCAACGACTTGCCAGACCCCGTTCCTGTTGTCAGGACGTAACTGTTCCCCGTTCGTGCTGTCTCGATCGCATCGAGTTGGTGTTTATGCAGGACGATCTCACGCTTGCCCTGGTCGTTCTCGTCGTCCTTGATGCGGAAGATCCGGGCGCAGTCCGGATGGAGTTGGCCGCTGGCTACGGCATCGCTGATCGTGCCGCCCGAGGCGAAGAAGGGGTTGAGGCTGATGCGTGGATCCGGCCACTGGGCACCTTTGTCGAGTTGGTCTGCGACGAAGGTGCGGATCCGGTCATCGTGGGCGTCGACGAAGCTGGTGGTGAACTCGCGGTAGCCGTCCACCACCTCATCGCGGATCGCGAAAATGTCCATTCAGTCAGCTCCCCCGGCCTGATCACGGGACGTGCATTCTGAAGGCTATTGCATGCCACAGGGACTCGGCCGGTTCCTATAGGCAGCCCACGCCGATCATCAATCCAGGATGTCCCTCGTGGAGGCGGCTGGCACTGCGTGAAAGTCATCCACATCAAAGCCCAGCGCCCGCAGACGCAGCACGGCCGCGTCGTCCAGCAGGCTGGGGGTTTCGAGGCGTACTACCCCCAGACGCAAGCGATCTGTGAGCAACTCCGCAGCGAACGCTTCAAGGTCCGGCGGAAAGACCATGTCATCGAGTTCCTCTGGCACGTCCAGCCGCAGGAGGTCAGGTTCATGGGGGTCGGGGGACGCCAACCCCAACTCCTGGAGACGTTGGAGGTATGTCTGGTCACCCACCACGCAGCAGGCCAGCACCGTCAACAGTTCAGTGGTGACTGCTGAATCCCGAGGCAGGTAGGTGACGGTGGGCACGAAGCCGGGACCCACCCCGAAACCCACCTCCGACACAACCCAGCATGGGCGATGCTTCTCAATCAGCGTCACCGCGTGACGGGGTCGCCACGATCGAGCACCGAACGGCCCGACCGAGTGTTCCCCGACCAGAACGAGGGCGGTGGCAGTTCCCGCCATGGTCAAACAGCAGGTGCGGAGGGTCGGGAGGCGGGCAGGGACTCCAGCACGCTTCGCACCTTCGCTCCGACGTAGCTCCGATGCCCTATCCATCCAATGGCCAGACCAGCCGCCGCCAATTCCAGGCCCGGCACCTCCCCTTGTCTCATGGAGTCCAGCGTCTGAATGTCCCCTGCAGCATCGACCACCATCGCGCCCACTGCCAGCGGCAGCACCGTCATCTCACGCCGCCGCAATGCCGTGATCACTGGAGCCGTCGCGTCGATCACACGCCGTCGCGCTCGACGCAGGAGTCGCGTTTCCGAGATCAGAGTCTTCAGCGCCTTGTCCCGTTGCTCGCAAGCATCGACCGAATAGGCCCTCTTCTGCGCTGCGTCGGCCTTGAAGAATGCCTGGAAGGCCTCTATGTTCTCGTCGCGCACTCGCGCCACCTGGGCAAGGGTCGGGTCACCTTTGTGGAACTTGGCTGTAGAGGTTTCATAGACAATTGCTGTCACCTCATCGGCGTCGTCGCGATGTGCGGTCTTGGTCGCCGAGGGCATGAGGGATCGCACGAATCGGCTGTCCACCAGTGCCGTCAAGCCGTAACGTTCCGCGAGAGCCTGGGACGCCATGTACATGAGCAGATCAACTTGAGCCTTACCCATCTGAATGACATCGAGGTCGCCGTCCCCGAATGGGATGGATGCCCGCCGGCCATCAAAGGCGCTCAGCAGGTCCTCCGTCATTGCACCTGCCTTGACCACAGAGATCCAACCTCTGGCCGCGGCCGAGGATTCGTACGCCTGAGAGCCGAAGGCCATGCATTCGTCGATGATTTTGCGGCGATCGCCCTCATCCAACTCATCGAGGTGGTGTACCTCAAAGAACGGCTCGTACTCCTCGGCCCCTTCACCCAGTACCTCCTCGAGCGAGGGCGCCACGATGTGGACCTTCTCGCCCAACAGCATGGCCTTCGCAAGGACTCCGCGATCTGGCGTCATCTGAGGACCCACGAGCACTGACGTTGCGTCGTTATTCGTCATCTTCTCCCCCGATTTGTCACAACTCGACGATGGGACTCTATCTCGCCGAAGATGCGAATACCTGTCTCGCGACGAGGTCTCAGCCAGTCAGCTCACCCAGCCGCGCAAGTACCCCGGGTCGCTCATTCCCATAGATACGGATTGTCGTGTCCGGGCTGGCATGTCCGGCAACCCTTGCCACATCAGCCGGGCTGGCCTGGCAGTCCCAGAGCAACCAGGTGCAGAAGACATGCCGTAGGGAGTGGAACGTCCATGCCTTGCACTGCTCCTTCATGGGCTTGCCGTCACGGCGTCGTCTCGTCTGCTTGACCATCGGCCAGTTGGCCGCCTTCGCGGCGGGGTCGAACCTGCGCGCGTAGAAGTTGCGCTGCACCCATTGACGGCCGCGCGGCGCGGGGAACATCAGACCCTTCGGGTCCTGCCCTGCGACCTGGCGAACTCGCGCACGCACTGCGGCTGCCAGGTCGTACCCCATCGGGGTACGGACGGGGTAGATGGTAGTGCGGGTCTTGTCCCACTTTGGAGTTGAGACCTGGCCGGGTTCCGTAGTCGGATCGAGCCACTGGCGTGTGACCCTGATGGTGCGATTGCTGGTGTCGATGTCGCTTGCTCTCAGCTCGAGGATCTCCCCGAGGCGCAAGCCGGAGTATGCGGCCAGGGCCACCATCAGGGCATCGTGCGGCGCTGAGTCGGGCAGGGCGAGGATGGCCTGGCGAAGGTCCTCGACGGCCTCATGCGTGGGGATCGCCTCGGGCGCCACAGCCATGGGATCCTGTCCAGGCTCCTCCACCGCCGCCGTTCTCTCACCGCGCCAGTGGACATGCACCAGCAGTTTGTCGGCTGAAGTTGGCAGGTAACCCGCTGCGTGGCCCCAGTTGAGGAGGTTCCGGAGAATGCCTTTGATGCGTTTGGCTTCTGACTCCGAAGGGGCCGCATCCATGATCGGCTGCAGGTGAGTTCCCCGCAGGTCGCGACAGCGAATCCTTCCGATCTTGCACGTCAGGTAGGTCCGATCGATGTACTCCAGCCCTTGCCGATACCGGAAGGACCACGGGCGTGGCCGAGGCCGTGAAGGGTCCAGCCACGCGTCGATCAGTGTGGCGACCGGTAGGCCTGAGTGAATGTCTCCACTGTCGATCTGGTCGACGATCGTTCCAATCCGCTCCACGGCTTGATCGAAGGTCTTGCCGCAACTCGTCGAGTAGCGTCGGCCGTCCATCACGTACCGGATGCGGTGGTACGGGGTCTTGCCCGGTGGGTAGATGGTGATGGGGTAGCCACTGACGGTCACACGCTTTGTCAGCCGGCCGTGAGCGTCCAGTTCGGGTTGGTAGGTCATGACACGTCCAAGCCCTACTTGGTGAACTTGTACTTGGAGAAGATGTCACGGTCGCCCTGTGTGCTCCTGCTGACCGGCCGGCGTTGGCGGTAGGACGTGTCAGACTGCGGTTCGCGCTGCGTCTTGATCCACCGCTCCACCTCACGGGTGTTGTAGCGCAGCGAACCGCTGACTCGGATCGGGGTGGGGAAATCCGGCGAGGTGGTAATTCGCACGATGGTGCTCATCGACACGTTGAGCCACTCGGCCAGGTCTTTGCGGGAGAGCCATTCTTTCTTCATGCCGTGGACGGTGCGCCCCGGCGGGGACACATCAACCTCTCTACGATCTGAGCCATAGGAACTCCCCTGCACACGCTCTTGTCAGGCGTTGTCAGACCACCCTTACGGATCTCATCCGTGTGTGGCAATCCTGTGTTTTACGCCGAGTAGAACGGTCATTCTGTGGGGGAGAATGGCGCGTTACGGTCAAGCTTGTAAGCGAGCGGTCGTCCGTTCAATCCGGACACGGGGCTCCGCTTCTGGGGGACGCAATGACGTCTCACCGCGCAACGCCAGCGGCCATTGGGCGGTTCCACGAGGAAGGTTGTCAATGACACGCATGAAAAGTGCGTCCCACTGACATCCTCGGCCCTCACGGCCCACCCGACGAGGAAGGTTGTCACTCACACGCACGAAAAGCGCGTCCCACTGACATCCTCGGCCCTCACGGCCCACCCGACGAGGAAGGTTGTCACTCACGCGCGCCAAAAGCGCTTCCGACCGTCAACACCTCGACCCTGCTGTCGCCGCACGAGTAGCCCCGTCCAACGTTTGCGGTAGTAGATAGATCCCCCAGATAACCTGCACTCATGTCAACCCGCGCAATCCTGGAGATCATCGGCTGGATCGGCAGCGCCCTCGTAGTGCTGTCCCTCGCGCAGGCCCGGGTCTGGCGGTTCCGCGTCATGAACTTCGCCGGGGCCATCCTGGCCACGTTCTACAACGCCGTCCTCGGGATCTGGCCGTTCGCGGCCATGAACGGCATCATCGCGGTGATCGACGCCTACTGGATCGCTCGTCTCAAACGCGAGAGCCACATCACGAGCGAGGCCTACGAACTGGTGGAGGTCAACCACGACGACGCCTTCGTCGGGCACTTCCTGCGTATCCACGGCGATGACGCCCGGCGGCACTACCCGCAGTTCGACGCCGACGCGCCGAGCGCGACAAACGTGCTCGTAATGCGCGGCGATGAGACGGTCGGCATCGTCGTGGTGGACGACATCCACGACGGACAGGCCCACATCAGCCTGGACTACGTCACCGAGCGGTTCCGCGACTTCACCCCCGGGCGGTTCGTCTACACCAACTCCGGACTCTTCGACCGCCTGGGAGTCACCACCATCACCTGCGCACACGGCGATCCGACGTACCTGCAGAAAATGGGCTTCCGCCAGGAGCACGGCACATGGATACGTTCCGTCCGGCAAGACGAGGCACCTACCCACTAGCCTGCCGTTCCATGAGCACCGCTGAGGCCCCCGCGACAACGCGCACGTTCTTCGGCCATCCGGCGGGGCTTTCCACGCTGTTCTTCACCGAGTTCTGGGAGCGCTTCTCCTACTACGGCATGCGTGCCCTGCTGGTGCTGTACCTGGTGGCCCCACCCGACGGGGCTACCCCACCCGGAGCCGGGCTGGGAATGTCGACCGCCACCGCCTCGGCGATCTACGGCACCTACGTCGCCCTCGTCTACCTGTTCCCCCTGCTCGGCGGCTGGATCGCCGACCGGCTCTGGGGATTCCGACGGGCGGTGCTCGTCGGCGGCATCGTCATCGCCTGCGGCCACTACTCCATGGCGGTACCCAATGAACTGACGTTCTGGCTGGGCCTGCTGCTCATCGCCTTGGGCACCGGCTTACTCAAACCCAACATCTCCGCGATGGTCGGCGAGCTCTACCACGACAACGACACCAAACGTGACGCTGGCTTCTCGATCTTCTACATGGGCATCAACCTGGGCGCGTTCGTGGCGCCGCTGGTCACCGGATACCTGATGGATGCCCGCGGCTGGCACTGGGCATTCGGCGCCGCAGCCCTGGGCATGACGTTCGGCGTCATCCAATACGTCATCGGCGGCCGCACCACCCTCGGCACCATCGGCACCCACGTCCCCAACCCGGCCAACAGCGCGCAGAAGCGCGGCTTCTACCTCGTCGTGTTCGGATCGATCGCAGCGATCGTCGCGGTCACTGCGATCCGCGCGGCCATCTGGGGTTTCGACATCACCGACGTCGTGGACACCCTGGCGATCTTCATTCTCATCGTGCCCATCGTGTATTTCGTACGCATGTTCCGGATCCCCAATCTGACCGGCGAGCAGAAGGGGCGCCTGCACGCGTTCCTCGGGCTGTTCCTCGGCGCTGCCGTCTTCTGGATGATCTACGACCAGGCGGGTTCGACGCTCAGCGTGTTCGCGGAGGAGAAGACCGATCTCAACGTCGGCGACTTCACGATCCCGGTTCCCTGGCTACAGTCCATCAACCCGATCTTCATCATCATCTTCGCGCCGATCTTCGCCGCGATCTGGTCCAAACTCGGCGACCGCGCGCCCTCCACTCCGCTCAAGTTCGCCTGGGCGCTGTTAGGCATATCCCTGTCGTTCCTGATCATGATCATCCCGGCCCTGCAAGCGGACACCGGTGCCGAGGTCGCGGTGTGGTGGTTGGTGGGTGTGTACCTGATCCAGACCTGGGCGGAGTTGCTGTTGTCCCCTATCGGGCTGTCGGCCTCCACGCGACTGGCCCCGCCCGGAATGGAGGGTCAGATGCTCGCACTCTGGTTCTTGGCCGTGTCGGTCGGCGACACCATCGGCGCCCAGATCCTGTCGCGCATCGGCGACAACTACGTGCGCGTGTTCACGGTCTTCGGGATCATGGCGCTGGCCGCAGGCGTCATCGCACTGCTGTTCGTGCCCAAGTTGAAGAAACTGATGGGCGGCGTGCACTGACCTTCAGGTTCGCCGGCGCCCGATGAGTCCCTGCACCAGGCCCGCGCCGATCAGCACGACAACGGCGCCGACGGGCTGATTCCAACTCACGGCCTCGCCGAGCAGCACGATGCCCAGCGCGGTGCTGACCAGCGGCGTCGCATAGGTGACCGATGCACTGATCACCGAGCCGGCGACGGCGATCACGCGGAAGTTCCAGATGAAGGCCAGACCGGTGGCCAGTATCCCGAGCACGACTACCGCGGCCACCGCCCCCGGGGTCACGGCGGCGACGTCGCGGGAGAACAGCAGCACGAGCGCGGCCATCATCGCGGTGGAGCACAGCAGTTGTGCACTCACGATGGAAGGGCCGCCCTCGGGGCGCACAGCCAGGAACCGGCGCGTCCAGGGCACGCCGATGCCGTAACACATCGTGGCCCCGAGGCAGGCCAGCGAACCCGCGAAATCGCCGGTCAGTCCTCGCCACACTCCCATCACCAGCATCACTCCGGTGAAGCCGATCAGTAGCCCCCACATCCGCTGCCGGCTCAGCCGTTCCGACGGCACGATGAACAACGCGAAGAACGCTGTGAACAGTGGCGTGGCAGCGTTGAACAGCCCGGCCAGCACGCTGGATACGCGCAGTTCCGCCCATCCGAACAGGGAGAAGGGGATGACGTTGGTCATCAGCCCGACGAAGGCCGCATGACCCCACACCACCCCGAATGCCGGGAGCCGACCGCGGCGGAAGGCCAGCACGGCCAGCACCGCCACCGCACCGAAGAAGACGCGGCCCAGCGTGATCTGCAGCGGCGTGAACGTGTGCAAGCCGATCTTGATGAGGAAGAAGCTGGAGCCCCAGATGACGGCCAGCGCCCACCAGTACGGCAGCCAGGCGGACAGGCGTGACTGGGACACCGTGCCAGTATGGCCGTGTCCTTGCCCGCTCTCCGCGCGCGCCCAGACCATCCTTGGACTATGCGCAGCGAGGCCGTCTACCAGAAGTATCGGCGGCTGGCCCGCTACCCGCTGTTCCTGGCAGGCATCATGTTCATCGTCGGTCTGCTGCTGACGTTCGACCCGAACATCGACTCCCTCGAGCAGCACCACATCACCGGACGCACACTCACCTTGGCTTCGTGGGCGGTGTTCCTCATCGATTACGTGGTCTCGGTCCTGCTCGCTCCGGACCGCGGCGACTACATGCGCAAACACGTGCTGCAGGCCGTCGGCGTCCTCTTCCCGCCGTTGCGCATCCTGCTGATCTTCCACGTCACCTATGAGGTTGTGCGCAACACGCGCCGCGCGTTCGGTGCACAGGTGCGGCTGTACATGGTCTATGCCTCAACGCTCATCCTGCTGGTGTCGTCGTTCGTGGTCATGCTCGTCGAGCGAAACGCCCCCGGCGCGACCATCGTCAACTACGGAGATGCGTTGTGGTGGGCCGCAGAGACCATCTCGACCGTGGGTTACGGGGACATGTACCCGGTCACGTTCACGGGTCGCATCATGGCCGTTTCGCTGATGATCAACGGCTTTCTCATTTTGTCAGTACTCACTGCGACAGTGGCCCAGAAGTTCGTGACGACAACGTTGGGGGTCACACCACCGAAAGATCCTGACCCCCAACCTGAGCCGGAGGTGTGATCATGGCGACACTCAGTGAGCAGGACAGCGCGATCCTGGAGATGGAGAAGCACTGGTGGCGTTATGCCGGGGCGAAGCAGCAGGTGATCCGCGATCAGTTGGGACTCACCCCCACGCGCTACTACCAGATTCTCAACGCCCTGCTGGACGACCCCGCAGCGCTGCTGGCCGAACCCGTGGTCATCCGCCGCCTGCAGCGACAACGGCAGGCCCACCGCGCCGAGCACCTAAGCGCCTGACCGGGCGCTGGACGTAACCCCCGGCAGCCAGCCCTGCCCGGCGTTCGAACACGTTGTGCGACCACCAGTCGCCCGTGCGCAGCCAGGACCAGCCTGCGGCGAGGCCATACAGCGGCACGAACATCGGTCCACACCAGGCGTACTGCCGGATGTGCCCCACCTCGTGACCCCACACGGCCGCGTTCAACGGGCGGCGGGTGATGACCACACTGCCGATCGTGAAGGCACCTGCCAGCGGGAACCGCCTCTTGTACCCCACCGCCTCGTAGAAGGGACCGCACCGATGGACGGCACACCCACTGGTTCGGGCAACCACCAGCCCGGACACGGTGGTGAGGTTGAGCCAGTTCACCGCGGCCACTAGCGAGCCCATCGCGCCACCGGAGCCGTGGCCAGCGCTGGGCGTTCGACATCCATGATCGGGTGCCACGTACCGGTGAACGATGTCCCGGCCCGCCCGAACTGCGCCAGCGCCTGCCCGGTCTGGCGGGCTGCGTGCAGGGCCGGATCGAGCCGGCGCAGCGCTGTCTGCAGGATTTGAGCAGCCATCAGCCCCAACTTGCGTTCGTCATGGTGGCGGTGCAGGCGTACCCCGAGATCGACCTGCGCGATCGCATCCACACCGAGCAGTTCGGCGGTGTCGACCAGCATCGCGAACTCCACGCCGTACCCGACCGGGAACGGCAGCCGTTCCAGCAGACTGCGCCGCGCTGCGTACTCCCCGGCCAGCGGCTGGATCACGCCAGCCAACTGTGGCCAATACAGATTGAGCAGCGGTCGGGCCACCAACTCGGTGACGCGGCCGCCGCCAGCGGGTATCACCTGGTCGCCCTGCACGAAGGGCCGCTCGTAGACGGCCTTCACCAGGCTCACCGTCGGATCAGTCAGCAGCGGCCCCAGCAGACCGCGGACGTAGGACGCCGAGAACGAGCGCAGGTCCGCATCGATGAACACCACGATGTCGGAGTCGGTGGCCGCGAGCGCGCGCCACATGGCCTCCCCTTTGCCGCGCAGCGGCGGCAGGCCAGGAAAGACCTCATCGAGGGCGACGACCCGCGCGCCGTGCGACTTCGCGATGGCTGCGGTCGCATCGGTGGAACCCGAGTCCAGGACCACCAGGTCGTCCACCAGGTCCCCCAGCAACTCATCGTGAATGACCGACACGATCTGGCCGACGGTCTGCGCCTCATTGAGCGCCGGGAGGATGACGGCGACGCTGTGGTGCTTGGCCTCGCGCACCACCTGCTCGGGCCAGTCAGCCGCCGTAGATGTGCGGCGGTCCAGCCAGCTCTGGACTCCCTCGGTCACACACTCTCCCGGACTCGGTTGCGCAAGGCCTCGACCAGCGTGTCACAATTTCGGTCATACCTCATCCAGAGGGGCAGAGGGACCGGCCCTTTGAAGCCCCGGCAACCCAGCGCCACCGTGCGCCGAAGGTGCCAACTCCGGCCGTACTGAACGGATAGATGGGAAGGGACCCATGATTGACCTTGGAAGTGCCGTAGGACTGACCTGCCGCGAGTGTGGAGCGACCTACGAACTGGGCGCTGCGTACGCCTGCATGGAGTGTTTCGGCCCGCTGGAAGTCGCATACGACTTCCCGGCACTGACCCGAGCCGACATCGAGGCCGGGCCGACGTCGCTGTGGCGCTACCGGGCCCTGCTGCCCGTGCGGCCCACCGCCGCTGAGGAGGCGAATCTGGCTCCCGGCTGGACGCGCCTGCACCGCGCCGACAACCTCGCAGCCGAACTCGGGATGCGCTCCTTGTGGGTCAAGGATGATTCCGGGAACCCGACTCACTCCTTCAAGGATCGGGTGGTTGCAGTCGCCCAGTCGGCGGCACGAGCGCTGGGCCTGACCACGCTGGCGTGCGCTTCGACCGGCAACTTGGCGCATGCGGTGGCAGCCGCCGCCGCCTGCGGTGGGCAGGAGTCGGTGGTGGTCATCCCCCATGATCTGGAGGCCGGCAAGACCATTACGACGGCAACCTACGGCGGCACGCTCATCGCGGTCGAGGGCAACTACGACGACGTCAACCGTCTCTGCTCGGAGATCATCGGCGAGGACTTCTCCGCCTTCTGGGGCTTCGTGAACGTCAACATCAGGCCGTACTACGCCGAGGGCTCGAAGTCGATGGGATATGAGATCGCTGAGCAACTCGGGTGGCGGACACCCGCGCAGGTCGTGGCACCGATCGCTTCCGGGTCACTGCTCACGAAGGTGGACAAGGCCTGGCGGGAGTTGGCCGCACTCGGGCTGATCGAGGAGTCGCCCTACGCGGTGTTCGGTGCTCAGGCGCAGGGTTGCTCGCCGGTGTCGCAGGCCTTCGATGCGGGCTGGGACATCGTCAAACCTGTCAAGCCCGCCACGATCGCGAAGTCGTTGGCCATCGGTAACCCCGCCGATGGGCCCTATGCCCTCGATGTCGTCCGGCGCACCGGCGGTTCCATCGCGGCGGTGTCGGACGAGGATGTCGTCGACGGCATCCGGCTGCTGGCCCGCACCGAGGGGATCTTCGCCGAGACCGCCGGGGGTGTTGTCGTGGCCACGCTGCGGCACCTGCTCAAGGAGGGCAGCCTCGACCCGGACGCGGAGACGGTCATCCTGAACACCGGCGAGGGTTTGAAGACTCTGGACGCGGTCATGGACTTCGCCCGACCCACCGCAACCATCAAACCCGATGTGGACGCGGTGCGGGCACTGGTCGTCTGACCGCTAGGACCGCGAGGGGAATACACCTTCGGTTGCGATGATGAAGTTGATCACGAGGAACGGCCCCATGTTCTCGTGCGCCTGACCGCCGCCGACCGAAGCCTCCGGATAGGTCCCGAAGGCGACGAGCTTCTTGAGTATTCAGTCGTCTTTGACCGTGCCTGCGGAGGGCGCAGCGGCGCTGGCCGGCGGGCTCAGCACCAATACCCCGATAACAAAGCAGTGGGACGCCTACCGGCCCTCACCGGCACGAGATCGACCTCTGGGGCCCCCAAATGAACTACGTGGTTGGTCGTCTGCCGAGTCCTCCTTTTCAGGCGAGACCAGCAGCGAACCGGGTCGGTGCTGGTCGTTCCGTGCTCAACGTGATTAACTAGAGTTGACCACGTCGTGGTCCCGCGACCCGTTTCAGGCCGCGGCCAAAGAAACACAGCAAGGACAGCAACTACATGAGCAGTGTCAGCGGAACCGTGAAGTGGTTCAACGCCGAGAAGGGCTACGGCTTCCTCTCCCTGGACGGCCAAGAGGGCGACGTGTTCGTCCACTGGAGCGCCATCCAGACGGACGGCTACAAGTCGCTCCAGGAAGGCCAGCGAGTCGAGTTCAACATCGTGCAGGGACCGAAGGGCGCTCAGGCGGACACCGTCGTGCCGCTGTCCTAGAACTCACGAGCCTTTAGCAGGAGGGGTTGGAGAAATCCAGCCCCTCCTTTTTCTTGCGCGAATCGGCACTTGTTGCGATTTCGCCCGGCGTGTCGCAGCACCTTCCGCCCAATTCACTCATGACTGCGGGACTGCGATGGCGAATCCGACGGCGTAGTCCCGGGTGTGACTGATGCTGACATCAACGCGGAATCCCGGCACAACCACAGTGGGGCGTCCCTCGTCGTGGGTGATCTCCACCTGGCGCACCGACAGCAGGTGCCACTTGCTGACCGCTTTGACGACCGCCTCCTTCGCGCACCAGATGCCCGCCCGGGACTCGGCCCTGTCCCCTGCATGCTGCAGTTCGGAGTCGGTGAACAGCCCGGGCCGCACATCCGTAAATCGTGACACCGCTTCGATGTCGACGCCCACGCCAGGTAATTCCATGCCCGTCATCGTGGCACGACCCCATGCCTACCCTGCACATCCGCAGTTCCCACGTACCCTGGGAATGTGATTGAACTCGTGACGTGGGTGCTGAACATCACCTTCTTGGCGATCGCCCTGTTCGCGCTGGTCGATGTGCTGCGACGGCCCACCGCCGCCTTTCCCGCCGTGGAACGCCAGACGAAGGTGGCTTGGGCCATCTTCTTGGTGCTGTCCGCAGGTTTGATCTTCATCTTCGGAGCTGTGAACTTCCTCGGCATCATCGGCGTCATCGCCACCATGTTCTACCTCGTGGACGTGCGCCCCAAGGTCCGCGAGATCACCCGGAGTCGATGAACCCAGTCGGGCACGTCACGCGCGGCACGACCGGAGCCAACCGACTGCGTCGCTTCGATCGGTGGATCGCGCACCTCGCCGGCAGGCAGTTGCGCACGGGGCGCCCGCTGGTCGTCGACCTCGGCTTCGGGGCCAACCCCACGACCACACTGGAATGGCAGCGCGGGCTGCATGTCCTCAATCCGGCGATCCAGGTCGTTGGCATCGAGATCGACCGCCAGCGCGTCGCGGCGGCAACACCGATGATTTCAGCGGTGCACGGTGGCTTCGAGATCCCCACGGCGACTGCCCCCTCGGTCATCAGGGCGGCCAATGTACTGCGGCAGTACGACCAGAACCAGGTGGCCGCGGCGTGGTCCTTGATGGGTTCGCGACTGTCGCCCGGAGGGTGGTTGATCGACGGGACCTGCGACGAGCAGGGCCGGCTCACCTGCATGCTCAGCATCGACCCGACCGGACCCAAGTGGCTAACGATCTCCGTTCGCCTGGCCGGCCTGGAACGGCCGAGCCAGGTGGCTGCTCGTCTGCCCAAGGCACTGATCCACGACAATTCGCCAGGGTCTGCCGTTCACGAGCTGCTGCAGGACCTGGACCGGGCGTGGGACCGCGCTGCTCGCTGGGGCGCCCGGCAGCGCTGGATGGAGATGGCCGCCGCGGTTGAGCAGCGCTGGGAGGTGCGTGACGGCCCGGGACGCTGGCGACTCGGGGAGTTGACGGTGCCGGCCGGACTCGTGCTGCGCGACGGTCACCTCGGGTAGCGGTTCGTCCGCGGTACAGCCGTTCGTCGCTTCCGGCCGCTCCAAACTGCTGTCGTCCGGCCAGCTTCCTCAACAGGCCGGTTGATCTCCACATCTGGTTGGGCTTTGCCCTGGGAGGGAGAAACTCAACCTACGACACGTCTCAGACGTCCGTACACACCAATTGCACCGCGTGGCATATCCACATCTGGTTGATCATGCTCGGCCGCCAATCAGATGTGGACGTGAGACAACGCGCCGCACCCCAGACGAACGGCTGCGGTCCCGCCCGACGGCCGAGTCGGCGGTCAAACGGACCCCCGCAAAGCACAAGGCCCCCGGGATGTCCCAGGGGCCTTGCAGAAACTGCTAGTTACCGGCTGATGGTGGCGCGCACCTTGTCGACGGCATCCTCAGCGCGCTTGCGCAGGTCGGCACCGGACTCGGTGGCCTTGTCGCGCAGGTCGGCGACGATGGTCTCGAAGCGGTCCTGCACGTCGTCGAACTTCGGCATCTCGAACTTGGGCAGCTCGAACGGAAGCTCGAACTTGGGCAGCTCGAAGGGCAGCAGCTCGATCAGGCTGTTCTTGGCCTCAGTCGCCTTCTCGACGACCGGCGCTGCGGCTTCCTGCGCCTTGTCCACGGCATCCTTGGCCTGCGCCACGACGGGCTCGACGGCGTCATTCACCTGGGCGACGAACGGGGCGGCGGCCTCGCTCACCTTGGTCACGGCCTCGGCAACCGCGCTCTTCGGCTCGACGACCGGGGCGGGCGCAGCGGCCTTGGCCTGCGTCGCGACCTTCTTGGCCGCGGTGGCGGCGGTCGTCGTGGTCTTCTTGGCCGCCGGCGCCTTCTTGGCAGGAGCCTTCTTGGCGGCAGTCGCGGTCTTGGCCGGGGCCTTCTTCGCGGGTGCCTTCTTGGCGGCGGTGGTCTCGTTGGCTGTGGTCTCAGTCATTGTCTGTCCTTTCGTCATCCCGTGGTGCGGGCGTCTGGTCGCGGCGAGCGGCGTTCTCGGTTTGGAATGCCGCATAGATCTCCAGAAGAGATTTCCGCTGACGGTCAGTCAGCGTTTCGTCGTTCTGCAAGGCCTGCGTCACTGTCACGTCCCCGTGCTGGGGCTCAAGAATGCCTGCCCTGATGTACAGCGACTCGGCGGAGATCTCCAACGCCTTCGCAATCTGAGCCAAAATCTCGGCGCTCGGCTTGCGAAGGCCCCGTTCGACCTGGCTGAGGTAAGGGTTGGAGACGTCCGAAGCCTTGGCCAGTTGTCGCAACGAAAGTTGCGCAGCTGCCCTTTGCTCGCGGATGTATTCACCCACGCTCGCCATGTCGATCCGAGCCATATCTCTATGGTGACCCTAAGTGTTTGCAATTGCAAGCACTTAGCAAGCACATGTCGTGCATGTCACATTCGGGGCGGGAGAGCTCCGGGTGCCATGCGCAGGGCCCCGACGGGGCGCCCACCCCCGAGGACCGGGCGCTCGAGGAGATCCACCACGGCCGGTGGGCTCGCTCCGAGCCACTGCAACGCGGCGGCCGCTACGACCGCCCGCGCCCGGTCAGTTCCGTCGGCGATTTTGACCGCCACACCATAGCGCCGGCCAGCAACCTCTACGGACATCGCCTGCACCCCTTCGGCGCCGTCCTTGGCGGCCAGGGTCGGCACCGCGCGCATCAGGTGCGACACGTCGCGGGTGGTTCCGCCGACGTACTCGGGAAACTCCCGCATGGCGTGCACAACGAGCGGGGCGGCAGCGGGTAAGCGGGCGAAACTGCGGGCCAAATCGACCAGCGAAAGCCCCCACAGCGGCGCCCCGCACCCGTCCGTGCTCGCCATTTCGATAGGGCCGGCCAGTTCTTCGATCGTGGCCCGCAAGCTGACCTGCAGCGGGTGGCCCGGGACCAGGTAGTCGGCCACTGGCCAGTCGCGGTGCACGCAGGTCATGAGCATGGCCGCGTGCTTGCCGGAGCAGTTCATGGCCACTCGCGAGGCAGCGTGACCCGCAGCAACGTACTCCCGCTCGGCAGCGACATCGTAGGGCCAGTCGGCCGGGCACTGGAGGTCGTCCGCAGACAGCCCCACGGCGGCCAGCATCTGCCGCACAGCAGCAAGGTGGAACGGTTCCCCGGAGTGCGACGCCGATGCCAGGGCAAGCCATGATCCCGAGAGATCCAAGCCCGCCGACAGCATCCCGGCTGCTTGCAAGGGTTTCAGCGCAGACCGTGGGTAGATCGCCGTGTCGGGCTCACCAACGGCCAGCAGAACATCGCCCGCCTCGTCGACGATGACGACCAAGCCCCGATGCACCGACTCGACGACCCCCGACCGCTCGACTTCCACGAGCACTGGTGGTGCCGTCACGAGTCAGCCTTGAGCACGCCTTCCGGCTTGGCCTCCCCATCTCGATAGCGCCGAGCCAGTTCTCCGGTGAGGGCGTCCTGAACGCGGTGCACGGAGGCACGAGCCTGCGACACCTCCCGCTCCATGTCCCGCAACTGTTCCAATCGCTGCGCCACCTGCTGATCAGTGAGTTCGGCGGGATCGTCCAACCCGGTCCGGGCGATGAGCCGTTCGACCGCACGCCGCCCGCCCCCGGGAGAATCCACGACATCCAGGCTCGCGAGGTGACTGCCCGCCCCCATCTGCCCGGACAGCGATGCGACCAGGGCATCAAGATCGAGTTCACCGTCGGAGCCGATCACGCCACTGTTGTCGAGGATGTCGATCCGGCCGTGGAGCATGCGTCGGATGTAGGACAGCCAGGCCTCCTCCCGCTCAACCTCCTCGCGGCGGGCACGCAGGTCCGCCATCGGCACCGCGGCCAGGTCCGCCACGTACGAGTCGTCGAGGATACGGTCGAGCGCCCGCTTCCCTTTGGGCTTCATGAGCGACATTTCTCCACTGTAGACGTGGCTGGCAAATGGGTGCAGATGCTCAAACCAAGATCTTCGCGGCCGATCATCAGAGTATGGACATGGCCACCCAACTACGCGATGCGGCATCGCGGGGGATGTCGGGGCATCTGGACGCAGTGAGCGTTCGCCTCTCGGGTCAGATCTGGCTGCGCGAGGGGCGCGTGTGCACAGTGTCGTTGTCATCGGCCACGCCGGCCCTGGGCATGCGCCTGGTCAGCGGTGGCAAGTTGAGTCTGAACAGTCTGGGCACGGCGTTGGCCACCCAGAAGCAGAATCCGGCGATGCGTCTCGGCGATGTGCTGGTCCGCCTGGGACTGGTCACTCGCAATGACGTTGAGGCGATCGCCTGGGAGCAGATGAGCGATGGCATGGCCACTCTCCTGGAGTTGCGTGACGCCGCCTGCACGTTCACCCCGGTCCCCGCGGCATCGTGCCCGCCCGCCGGACCGACGGTGGAAGAGGCCATCGCGGCCGCCCAGTCACGCGCAGCACGCTGGCAGGAAGTCGTGCGCATGGTGGGTGGTTCGGACACGGTCGCCGAGCTCACCGATGACGTGATGGGTGGTCATGACATGACCCTGCGACCTGAGGAGTGGGCGCTGCTGTGCCGCATCGACGGCCGTCGCACGCTGGCCAACATCGCGGATCAGGCCGGTTTCACCATCCTCGAAGGGGCTTCGATCCTGCAGGGACTGCTGGCCGCCGGTCTGGTGACAGTTCCGCAAGTGCCGCTGGTGCCGGCACCGGCCCCCGTCTCGGCGCAAACGCCGACTCCTGCCCCGACAACCACGGGATGGACCAGCAAGACCGACCTCTTTGACGATCCCTCGGACCTGCTGCGCGAACTCTCGGAGTTGGGCGGCGCGGAATTCAGCGGGCGGCGCCACATCTAAAGTGACGCGGCGGCGGATACCCTGCTGACTATGCCATTGGGGTCCTTGACGATCAACGCTGAACCCGGGGCAATCGCAGACGCCCTGCTGGCCCGGCTGCCGCTGACCGCGGCCACGGGTGACACCGCAGACATCATCGTCACCACGACCGCACCGGCTGTCAGCGCGCACCACGTGATCCTGCACGGCCCGGTCACTGACGCGGTGGACACCTGGGACGTCGATGTCCCTCCCCAGACCGTTGCCGGCGCTCTCTGGTTGAGCCCGGACCAGCCTGACGCCGCGGATGCGGCCGTAGCCTGGCTCACCCTGCGGCTGCAGACCCCCACCACACCCCTGAGCGACCTCACCGACAACAACGGCCGGGCGTTGCGCTGGTCGGTGGTCTCGGCGACGACTGTGCCCTTCACGACCTCGCAGCCCGCGGCGGTTGAACCGGCAGCGGTCAAGGCCTGGGTCGATGCCCAGCCCGCCGTACTGGAACTCGGCGAAGCAGTACAGCGCGTCGGTGGGGACACCGCGGAGGCAGTGATGGCCTCCGTTCGGCGGTTCCGGACGGCGGTGGCCGGCCTGCGAGAGCTCGGGGCATCCCCCGCCGTGCCCGATGCGGTGGATGTCGCGGTGGCTGAACACCTGCGACAGGTGCAACGGACCGGGTTCGCCCGGTGGCGCGGGGGTAAGGCCCGGGCGGCGAGCCAGGCCGCCCTGCAGGATGTGGTGCGGGCCCAGGCGAAATCCAGCCTGCAGGAGGTGCTCGCCGCGCGGGAGGCCGATGTCGCCGAGCAATCGCGCCGGGAACTGGACAGGCAGTCGCGACAGGAACTGGTGGCGAACGTGCAGTCAGCGGCCTTGGCGCTCGTTCTGCCGATGGAACCTGATTTTGACCACGTTCCCCGGTCGTGGGGCACCGGCACGCCGCAACCCCGGCGCTACGTCTTCGTTCATGAGGACCACCTGGACCTGTTCGAGGACTTTGCGGTCACCGTCCGGGGTGCCGACATGACGTCGGGGCAGGCGGTGTGCGCGCTGGTCGCCTCCGGGTTCAGCCTGCCTGCGCTGCGCACAGGGGCGTAGCGCGTCAGCTGCGAGCGTCGATCGCCGCCTGGTAGACCTCCACCGTCCGGGCAGCGATCGCGTCCCAGCCGAACTGCGAGACCGCCCGCTCCCGCCCGGCCCGCCCCATGTCGCGCGCGCGCTGCGGATCCGCGATCACCGCGTTGATGGCCCGAGCGAAGTCAGCCTCGAAGCTCGCTGTGTCCGCTGCGTCATAATGCACGAGCAGACCCGTCTGCCCGTCCACGACGACCTCGGGAATGCCGCCGACGTCGCTGGCCACGACCGGTGCCTCGCACCCCATCGCCTCCAGATTCACGATGCCCAGAGGCTCGTACACACTCGGGCACGCGAAGACCAGCGCGTGACTGAGCAGTTGCCGCACATCGGAGCGGTCGAGGTGGCCGTTGAGCCAGTACACGTCGTCGCGGCGCTCCCGCAGGGTGTCGATCGCGTCGGACACCTCCTGGCCGAGTTCGGGTGTATCCGGGGATGAGGCGCACAGCACGATCGGGACGGAGTCGTCGAACTCGAGAGCGGCTCGTAGCAGGTGGTTGATGCCCTTCTGCCGGGTGATCCGGCCCACGAACAGCACGAACGGCTTGGCCGGGTCGATCCCGTACCGTTCAAGGGCGTCGACCTCCGCCACCCGGCGATAGGTCGCCGTATCGATGCCGTTGTGCACGACGTGGACTTTCCCCGGGTCGACGAACGGGTAGCAGTCCAGCACATCGGCGCGCATGCCGGCACTCACGGCGATGATGGCATCAGCGTGCGCGTAAGCGGTGCTTTCCACCCAGGAGCTGATGGCATAGCCGCCGCCGAGCTGCTCGCGCTTCCACGGGCGCCGAGGTTCCAGGGAGTGGGCCGTGATGACGTGCGGAATGTCATGCAGCAGGCCCGCGAGGTGACCGCCCAGATTCGCGTACCAGGTATGCGAGTGGGCGACATCGCAGCCAACCACCGCATCTGCGATCCCCAGATCCACCCCGAGCGTCTGCAACGCGGCATTGGCCTGCGCGAGGTAGTCCGGGACGGCGTGCGCCGTCGCATCGGCGCGAGGCTGCCCGAAACAGTGCACATCGACATCGATCAATGTGCGCAATTCGGGCACGAGGTGTTCGACGTGGACGCCAGCACCACCGTAGATGTCAGGGGGCCATTCTCGGGTCAGAATCGCTGTTCGCACGGTCAAAGGCTATGTCCATTGCGTAACGTGATGCATGTGAGAGAAGGCCCAAGTGTTCTGGGAATCGTCCTCGCGGGCGGCGAAGGTAAGCGGCTGATGCCGCTCACAGCGGACCGCGCCAAACCTGCCGTGCCGTTCGGTGGGGCCTACCGGTTGATCGACTTCGTTCTGTCGAACATGGTCAACGGCGGCATCTCGAAGGTATGCGTGCTGACCCAGTACAAGTCCCACTCCTTGGACCGCCACATCACCACGACGTGGCGGATGTCGAACCTCATGGGCGATTACGTCACTCCTGTCCCCGCGCAGCAGCGCCTGGGACCGCGGTGGTACATGGGGTCTGCCGACGCGATCTACCAGAGCCTGAACCTCGTCTACGACGAGCGCCCCGACTACGTGGCCGTCTTCGGTGCTGACCACATCTACCGGATGGATCCCTGGCAGATGCTGGATCAGCACATGGATTCGGGAGCGGGTGTCACCGTGGCTGGCATTCGCATGCCGCGCGCCGAAGCCTCGCCGTTCGGCGTGATCGAGACCGACGCCGGCGGGGAGCGCATCAGCGCGTTCCATGAGAAGCCTGCCGACCCGCCGGCCATCCCCGACAGTCCCGAACAGTCCTACGTATCCATGGGCAACTACATCTTCACCACGGATGTGCTGGTGGAGGCGCTGCGTATCGATGCCGGGGATGAGGGTTCCGTACACGACATGGGCGGCAACATCATCCCCATGCTCACCGACCAGGGTCTGGCGCACGTGTACGACTTCTCTGACAACGAGGTCCCCGGTGTGACGGAGCGCGACCGCGGCTACTGGCGCGACGTGGGGAGCCTCGATGCCTACCACGATGCCCACATGGATCTGATCAGCGTCCACCCAGTGTTCAACCTGTACAACCGCAAGTGGCCGATTCTGACCTCGCTGCCGCCGCTGCCGCCAGCCAAGTTCGCTCTTGGCGGTAACGCGCATGAGTCGATGGTGGGCGCGGGGTCGATCATCTCCGGTGGCCACGTGCGACAGTCGGTGTTGTCCTTCGACGTGCGGGTTGCCGAGGGCGCGTTCGTGGAGGGGTCTGTGCTGTCCCCCGGCACGCGCGTGGGCAAGAACGCCGTGGTCCGCCGGGCCATCATCGACAAGTACGTCACCATCCCGGATGGGGCTCAGATCGGCGTCGACCTCGAGCGTGACCGGGACCGTTTCACGGTCTCCGAGGCAGGCATTGTCGTTATCGGCAAGGGCGCGCGCGTCGAGATCTAGGCGGATTGCCGCAGCTGTGCGGCGACGATTGGGCAGTCGTTGCGACGACTCGCCGTGGCAATTCGCACCTTCTGCCGAGTTGCTCGCCACCCGGGGTGGTCCGTCGAACACCTCCACCGGCGGACCGCAGCCGCCACCCGGGCCAAATTCGCAGTACAACCGCCTCACCCACGTTCAGACCGGCGGGAACGGACCCGCCTTCGCCACCAGCCCCGGGGTAGGCCGACCCAGTTGCCCACCGAGCCACTCACTGGCCGCACACAACACGTCCAGGTCCAGGCCAGTCTCGAAACCCGACCGTTCGAGGGCAAAGACCAGGTCCTCCGTAGCAATGTTGCCGGTCGCCCGTGGCGCGAACGGGCACCCGCCAATTCCGCCCAGCGATGCATCCAGCACCGTGACACCGGCATCAGCAGCCGCCAGGGCGCTGGCATAACCGGTGTTGCGGGTGTTGTGCACATGGACGCGCAAGCGGGCGTCGGTCACAGCCCGCACGGCATCCACCCGGCGGTACACGTCGGCCGGCACGGCGACCCCGATCGTGTCGGCGATGGCCAGTTCCTCAATCCCGTCGCTGACCGCCGCAGCCACATCGACCAAGCGGGAGACCTCGATCTCACCTTCATAGGGGCAGCCGAACGACGCACTCATGGTCACGCTCACCGGTAGGCCAACAGCCTGGGCGCGGGGAACGATGGCCTGAACAGCACCGATCGCCTCTGCTGTGGTCATCCCCTGATTCTTCAGGCTGAAGGTGTCGCTGACCATGACCACGAGATTGACTTCGGTCACCTGCGTGGTCAGTGCCCGGCGAAACCCGCGCTCGTTGAGGACCAACCCGATGTAGCTGGCCGCTGCGGGCACGAGCCGCTCCAGCACCGCTTCCCCATCGGCCATCTGGGGCACACGTTTGGGGTTGACGAAACTCGCCGCTTCTATGCGCGTGATACCCGCCGCCACACACCGGCTGATGAACTCAACCTTGGTGTCGGTGGACAGGGTCACGGCCTCGTTCTGCAGGCCATCGCGCGGGCCGACCTCAACGATCTGGATCGCACTCATGAAACGGCGTCAATCACCGCCCGGCGCGCCAGCCGGGGTCGCAGCCAGGCCAGCAGTGCCTGATGTTCGGGGTGTTCCAGATAGCCGACCAAACCCGGCTCGTCGGCATGCGTACTGCGCAGCACCAGATCGTAGGCTCCGTCGCGGTGCAACGCGTCTGCGAGCACCTCGATACTGAGCAGATCGGGAATCTTGCCGTCCATGTACTGCAGGCGTTCCACCGCTTCGATCGTGTCGGCCGGGTCGGTGAGTTTCATCATGACGACATGAGTGATCACAGGCTCAGAGTATCGCTGCCAACAGCGACGCCCAATGCATCGGTCACCCGCTGACGGGCGCCCCCGCCACCGCCAGCTGCATCAACGCCACCGGACCCACAGGCTCCTGCGCAAGCAGGGGCACCGCCGCGACGCGCGCGGACAGGCCCGTGATCCTGGCGAATTGCTCACCCTCCGCCTGCGCACGCTGGCGCAGCAGCCGAGACATCGGGCGCGCGGCCGCCAGGGACGTGTTGACCACCCAGGCCCACGGCTCGATGCCGGCTCGGCGCAGGTCCTCTTGCAGCGCCGCCGCTTCGCTGACCGGTGTGGGCTCCGGCGTGGTCACCAGGACGACCTTGGTCAGGTCCTGGTCCTGCAGCAGCATCAGGGGAGTGTGGATACCGAGGTTGTCCCCGGACTGCCTGACCATGTCGCGGTGATACGCCCCGGCCGTGTCGAGCAGCAGCAGGGTGTGCCCCGTCGGAGCGGTGTCCACCACCACAAAACGGCGGCGGCCTTCGATCACGACGCGGGAGAACTGCTGGAACACCGCGATCTCCTCGGTGCACGGCGACATCAGGTCCTCGGCGAGGTGCGCCCGGCCCTGTTCGTCCAGGTTCTTGCCCTTAGTGGCCATCACCCGTTCGCGGTACTGCTGCGTGGCGGCCACCGGATCGATGCGGGTGACCTGTAGACCGGCGACCTCGTGCGGCAGGACATCGTGCAGGTGCGACGCCGGGTCCGTGGTGGTCAGGTGCACGTCGTGTCCACGTTCAGCCAGTGCCACTGCGATGGCCGCGGCGATGGTCGTCTTGCCCACGCCGCCCTTGCCCATGCAGAGCACCAACCCCTTGCCCGCCGATTCGACCTCCGCGATGAGCTCGGACAGCGATCCCACCGGTAGGCTCACCGCGTCGACCGGCTCACCCGCTGCCGAGACCTCGCCACCGAGAAGAGACCGCAACGCGTCGACTCCGACCATCGCCCGAGAACTCAGCGGCACCGTGTCCAGGATCAGGTCGGCCAGCGCCGCCGGGAGATGCTGCACCGCCGACTCCTCGCGGGATCGGATGGCACGCTCCAGCACTGCCCCGTCGGCCACTGGGGGCAGAACCGCGTTGATGACCAGGTGGGTGGCCAGAATGGAGATCGCGGCCAACTCCCGGTAGGTACGCTCGACCTCCTCCAATGCGCTGGGTTGAGCTCGGCTGACCAGCACGAGGCGCGTGCGCTGGGGGTCACCAAGGGCCGCCACCGCCTGGGCGTACTGATCGCGCCGTTTGTCCAACCCCGCGAGCGGCCCGAGGCAGGACGCATCCCCCTTGCCCTCATTGAGGAAGTCCGTCCAGGAACCGGGCAACTGCAGCAGGCGTACTGTGTGCCCCGTCGGGGCGGTGTCGAAGACGATGTGGTCGTAAGACCGGTAGGCCTCGTCGTCGGTCAGCAGGGCAGTGAACTCGTTGAAGGCCGCCACCTCGGTGGTGCAGGAACCGGACAACTGCTCTGTGATGGCGGCGATCTCGGCCGCCGGCAGCAGATCTCGCACAGGACCCACGATGCGCTCCCGGTAGGCCTCTGCGGCCTGCTCGGGGTCGATCTCCAGGGCATCGAGGCCGGCAACGCTGGGCACCGGCGTGAGGCTGTTTCCGATCGTGATCCCGAAGACCTGTCCGACGTTGGAGGCCGGATCGGTGCTCACCAGCAGCACCCGCCGCCCCCGGTCGGCGAGCCACACGGCCGCCGCGCACGCGATAGACGTCTTGCCGACCCCGCCCTTACCCGTGAAGAACAAGAAGCGGGGCGGCGCCTCGAGGAACTGCATCAACAACACCCGCCACTTCCGCAGCAGGATCCACCTTCGTCCTCGATCACGGTGAGCA
>Ga0208938_1000407_pt1 | contig 34092 bp, 24 predicted proteins | sample AD_UKC125_MetaG_FD_184434 | JGI IMG/M metagenome (GOLD analysis project Ga0208938, IMG submission 184434) | Active sludge microbial communities of municipal wastewater-treating anaerobic digesters from USA - AD_UKC125_MetaG (SPAdes) (version 2) | ecosystem: Engineered > Bioreactor > Anaerobic >...
TGTTTGGGGAGAAGAACAAGAGAGAAGTTAATAGCTTCTCTCTCTGACGGTATCCCCGGAGAAAGCTCCGGCTAATTACGTGCCAGCAGCCGCGGTAATACGTAAGGAGCGAGCGTTGTCCGGATTTACTGGGCGTAAAGGGCTCGTAGGTGGTTTCTTAGGTCTCACGTGAAATTCCCTGGCTCAACCAGGGAGGGTCGTGGGAAACCGAGAGGCTAGAGGGCAGGAGAGGAGAGTGGAATTCCCGGTGTAGCGGTGAAATGCGTAGAGATCGGGAGGAACACCAGTGGTGAAGACGGCTCTCTGGACTGTCCCTGACACTGAGGAGCGAAAGCCAGGGGAGCAAACCGGATTAGATACCCGGGTAGTCCTGGCCGTAAACGATGGGTACTAGGTGTGGGGGGTTCGACCCCCTCCGTGCCGCAGTTAACGCATTAAGTACCCCGCCTGGGGAGTACGGCCGCAAGGTTGAAACTCAAAGGAATTGACGGGGGCCCGCACAAGCGGTGGAGCATGTGGTTTAATTCGATGCAACGCGAGGAACCTTACCAGGGCTTGACATGCTGGTGGTAGGAGCCCGAAAGGGTAACGACTTCTGGTTTACCAGAGGAGCCAGCACAGGTGCTGCATGGTTGTCGTCAGCTCGTGTCGTGAGATGTTGGGTTAAGTCCCACAACGAGCGCAACCCCTGTCCTTAGTTGCCACAGGTAATGCTGAGCACTCTAAGGAGACTGCCAGGGACAACCTGGAGGAAGGTGGGGATGACGTCAAATCCTCATGGCCCTTATGTCCTGGGCGACACACGTGCTACAATGGCCAGTACAGAGGGTTGCAAACCCGTAAGGGGGAGCCAATCCCAGAAAACTGGCCCCAGTTGGGATTGTCGGCTGCAACTCGCCGACATGAACGAGGAATCGCTAGTAATCGCGCATCAGCCACGGCGCGGTGAATACGTTCCCGGGCCTTGTACACACCGCCCGTCACACCACGAAAGTCGATTCCACCTGAAGTCATCGGGCTAACCCCTTAAAGGGGAGGCAGGTGCCTAGGGTGGGGTTGATGATTGGGGTGAAGTCGTAACAAGGTAGCCGTAGGGGAACCTGCGGCTGGATCACCTCCTTTCTAAGGAGTAGAAAGACTAAAAGGAAATAGGCGGAATATTTTCTTGTTTGTGGGGATGTAGCTCAGCTGGGAGAGCGCCGGCTTTGCAAGCCGGAGGCCACGGGTTCGAATCCCGTCATCTCCACCAGAGTAAACTAAGGCCTCTTTGTCTGCAAAGTAAGTTTTGTGGTAAGCTGCAAATTTTTGCACGATTCGCGGCATTACCAGTTTTATGTATCCAGACATTCAAGGGCGGGTTTTACCGTATACCTGGAGAACACTCCAGAATCCCATAGCTCCATCTCCCACTGCACATGATAGTCCTTTTTCCAAGCCTCTTGCTTTCTTCTCCAGCAGTATTTCCTTCCGGGATTATTCTCCACATCCTGTGTCAGGAGTTCCTTTTCTCCTAGCTTTAATAATAAGTCCTCTCTTTGATGGGGGTATTCAAGCATACTCCATCTACCCACTGAAAACCCGTGTTTTTCAGAGAGAGATTTCTTCTCCTTGAGGCAAAAAGTTTTCACTTTTACAGAAAAAAAGACTCTTCGTCTCAAGTTTTCTTTAGCTCTCACCGGAATTTTTAGGTAAGCTTAACACTGTCTCTCCTATAAAAACTTGAAAGTTTAAAATAAAAGTAGATATTAAAAAGAACTTAAGTTGGAGAAAAATAGCTCTTTTTGGAGTATAATAAATTAAGGATGAAAGGATAAACGATTTTTAGTGGAGAGTGAAGGACGATGAAAAGAATAGTTTTGCCTTTTGTTGTTTGTTTCTTGTTTTCAATTTTATTAACCTCGGTAGGGGCTCAAGAAGAAGTAGCTTCTCCTTTAGTAAGAGACTTGGAAAGCATGGAAAAAATCCTTTATGGTCTACCACAGCCTGGGAGTGTTTTGAGTAGAGTAGAAAAAATAGAAAGAGATTTAATTGGCGACACTCTCTCTGGAACCCTTATGGAGAGAGTAAATACCCTTAAAACTTTCATCTTAACTGGAACAGATGCTGAGCCCTCTCTAGATTTTAAGATCAGGGCTATTCGCTTAACTCTCCGTTCTGAACCAGCAAAGAGTGGAATTCTTATCGCTGAATTAGAAGAACTGGAAGATTTGATTTTTGGAGTAGTAAGTGATGACCCCATAGGAGTTCGAGTAGATCGCTTATACAAAACTTGCGTAGATCCCTCTAAGGCTAAATCCTTTACCGTTCAAGTTCCGGAAGGAACTCTGGTTAAAATTTACATTCAAAGAGAACTCAACTCAGAGAGGAATAACGAGGGGGATCCGGTTCCTTTCGTAGTGGCAGAGGATGTAAATATAGATGGAGTTTTGGTATTATCTAAAGGAACAGAAGGCGAGGGAATATTGACTAAAGTCAGGCGTAAGGGGGGATTTGGTAAAGGAGGACGTTTGGAAATAGATTTTGGGACTGTAAGAGCTAGCGACGGGACTCTCATTCCCTTAGGTTTAGGAGAAAAATCGATTGAAGAAAATAAAGCAGTTGGTTATGCAGTAATAACCAGTATTGCCGGTCTTGCTTTACTTGGCCCCATAGGAGCGGTGGCTGGAATTTTTATACAAGGGGAACCAGCTAAAGTAGAAAGGGGCGCAGAATTGTTTGTGGAGATATTGGAGACCAAAGAGGTTGCTGGGCCTCTGATAGGAGAAATGACATTACCAACAGAAATCCTGGAGCCAGAATACGAGAGAACCTGGAAAGAAGAAACTCTTCAAGAAGAAATATGGGAAGGAGAAGTTCCTCAAGAAGAAATAGAAGAAATCCGAGAGGAAGGGTTTATAATAACTCAGGAAGAACCTGAGGTAGAAATAGAGATAAAACCTTACGAAGAATGGTAATAAGGAGGTTTAGAATGAAGAGTAAAATAATCACGGCTCTGGTTTTTGTTTGTGTTTTAGTATTAATGGTAGGGATAGCGGAAGGACAAGTTAATTATGACCAGTTATACCGGGATACGGCCAAAAAGTGGACTCGTTCTGCCCAGGTAGGGGATGCTTTTTCTGTGGAGGCTTTATTCTGGAATGAAGAAGTGGTTCAGGCCTGGGTAGCTAAATACGGCAAGGAAAATTTGCTTTCTGCTGAAGAAGAACTGGCCTACCATCGAGATTTTTTGCAGAGGGAAAGAATAAATCGTTATTTAGTATTTGAGGTAACCATTAAAAAACTTAAAGGGGCACCTCTTTACCCTATGAAATTTGCCCAGAATACCTACTTAGTTGATGATCGAGGGAATAAGTTCTATCCCTTAGAGTTTCCTCCCGAATTTGAAGAAAAAATCTTCGATCGAGTAACAGGAAAAGTTTATTTTCCCCGGTTTGATAAGGAGGGTAACCCCATAATTACCCCCGATACTCGCTATATTACTCTTCATTTCTCCCGGATTTCCATTGACCCTCAATTAATCAGTAAGGAGGTTAACCTTACCTGGGACAATCCTTATCTTCCTCCCGATTATTCCCGTCCGGAGTGGAAGCCGCTTCTGGAAGAAGAAATTTTACGCCTGGAAGAAAGAGTGAAAGAATTGGAACTCCAGAGGAGAATGCTGGAAGACAAAATAAAGGGAATAGACAACGAAATAGAAAAGGTAAAAGCCAAGATTAAAGACCTGCAAAAGGAACGGTGAAAAAAATAAAGATTGAGAAACTATTTTTATTTTTTTTACTGCTTTTGTTTTGCCCTTCTTCTCTTCTCGCACAGGAAGGAATAAGAATCAAGGCAGACCTTGTCCTTTATGACCAAGAAATAGAAAAAGTTAGCGCTTCGGGTAACGTAAAAGTGGAATGGCAAGATTTTCAAGTTATTACCCAGGAGATTGTTTTTTTTGTTTCTACTCAAGAATTGTGGGTTCCCTATTCATTAGACGCTACTTTGGGGGGTAACCAAGTACTAGGGGATCAACTCTATTATTCTTTTTTACAGGACGAGGGATGGGTAAAAAAGGCAGAATTAATTTATAAAATGGGAGAAGAAGGGAAGCTCTATTTTCGAGGAGAAAAAATAGAATATCTAAAAGGTAAATGGACGGGTAACAATCTTCTACTTACTGGCTGCGAAAAGGACCCACCCCTTTACAGTTTGAGAGCCAAAGAGGTGGTAATCTATCCTCAAGACAGATTAGTATTAGAAGGATTGAGTTTCTACTTTAGAGAAAAGAAAATACTTGAACTTCCATTTTATTCACGAGTTTTAGGAGAAGAGGGAGCTACTTTTTCTCCTACTTTAGGATATAGTCGTAAAAGAGGATGGTATTTAGGTAGTTACTATGATTATCTTTTCACTGAAAACCTACTTTTAACGTCTCAGTTTAGCATTTCTTCTTTGCGAGGGACTGAACTAAACATAGATTTGATTACCTCCCTTTCTCGAGGAGAGGGAAGAATTTTTTGGGATATTTTGCCAGGTGCTGTAGATACCTGGGGAGGATATGTGCATCTTGAGGAAGGTGGTCTTTCTCTTTGGGCTTTAAGTGTGAATAACGAAAGAGTGGCTGAAAGTCTTGTTTCTCGCTCTCCCCAGCTGGTGGTTTCTTGTGGAGAAAGTCCAGAGGAAGGTTTTAATTGGAAAAGCACTTTTAGTTGGGGATATTTTGAAGAAGATGAGTCTTCTACCTGGAGAAAAGACCTTTATTTAAATGCTGGATGGAAGGGAAAGGAGGGAGGATTAGAGCTCTTTTTCTGGAATATAGATCTTACTGGAGGGCAAATAATACCCAGCTGGGGAAGTAAAATATGGTGGGAAAAGAGAGTTTCTCCAAAATGGGATCTTAACCTCTCTTACCAGTTCAGCGAAGTACAAGGAGAAAGCCCCTTTTCTTTTGATCCCCAGGATCAAAAGATTTTTTCCTTGGATTCCTGCTGGGGAGATTACGAAGAAAGTTTTTTACGACTACGGGGAGATTATAACCTCAATGAAGGAAATTGGGAAGAGTTAACTGCTGGGGTAGGATTAGGAGACGAAGATCTTTCTTTGGGAGTGGAAGGGATTTATTCTTTTGAGATGGGAGAATGGAAAGAAGAAAGGTATTTTGTGCGTAAAAAAATAGAAGATTGTATAACCCTGGAGGCTTCCTGGCATGAGCCGGAAGGTAGTTTGTTTTTATCTCTGAATCTATCTGGTTTAGATACAAGGAAAGAAGCCGAGAATCTTTTCGATAAAAAAGAAGAAGAATTTAATCCTTTTGAATTAAAAAGAGATTAGGGGAGGGAATTGATTTGGAAAAGAAACTATATCGCTCTAGAACAGACAGGATGTTGGGAGGAGTATGTGGAGGGATCGCTGAATATTTCAACGTCGATCCCACATTGATAAGACTTTTAGCTGTAGTCCTTATTATGGCTGGAGGGGCAGCCATAATTGCTTACATTATAGCTTGGATTGTTATTCCCGAGGAGCCTAAAAAAGAAGAGAAAGTAGAAGCGGAAAAGGTAGCTATTTCAGGGGAAAAAAGTGAAGAGAGAAGAAAAGATATAGAACTTATTGCCTGGATCTTAATCTTTGTAGGGCTGATATGGTTTTGCCTTAACCTTTTCTCTCTATGGTTGCCTTCTCGCTTTTTTGTCCGTCTGGTCTTTCCAGTTGCTCTGGTTATAGTTGGTATTTTGTTGCTGTGGGAAAGAAAAAAGGAGAAGTGATGTGATGACGGAGGAGGTAGCCAGGTAATTTAAAATCGGTCGAAAGAGCTCTAAAAATTTCACCATTGATCATTTAGAATTTCTTAAAAAAGCGGAGAAACCGTCCACTAGAATTGTTAAGCAGTAATTAAGTGGTGTCCATAAGAAATAGAAAGTAGCCAATCCTTTGCTTTACGGACATCAATCCCCGTTGATAAAAGGGTAGGGTAGTATACATGCATTCTACCGGTATTGTTTTATACGGTGATAAAATAGAAAAAATTAGAAATAAGGAATTGTACTTCTATAAGATATCTGGCCCGGTAGTTAGAATAAGGAGGGTAAAATTCCCCCAAAAACAACTTATCGTTTTCTAAGAGGAGCAGTAGAGTTTCTTATCACTAATTCAGGTTGCAATACTATTGTTGTTTTACGAATTTTTTTACCCTCAATAAGTTTCAAAAGAAGACTTATCCCTTCTTTAGCCATCTCATCGAAGGGTTGGGCTATAGTGGTTAGAGGAGGAGAAACCACATCGCAAAGGGGAATATTGTCTAAACCTATGACAGAAACATCTCCAGGAACAGACAAGCCTCTTCCCTTTATCGCTTGAATAGCTCCAATTGCCATTAGATCATTCATAGAAAAGACAGCCGTGGGTTGCTCCAGAGGGGAAGAATTGAGAATTCTATTCATAGCCTTTTTTCCTTCTTCTATTTTAAAATCTCCTTCTTCGATAAGCTCTTCTCGTAAACCTATACCGCTTTTCTCCAAGGTATCCAGAAATCCATAGAATCTTTCTCGACAGATTTTAATTTTCAGGGGCCCGGCTAAACAAGCAAACTTTTTATGACCTAAGTTCAAAAGATGAGAAGCAGCTAAAACTCCAGCTGCGTAGTTATCTAATTTTATGGTGGGTGCTTCTTCTATTTCTAAAGTTCTATCTAACACTATGTAAGGAATTCTGGACAATTGAGGGGTTTTAAAGAACAATCTTTCATCTGATACCCGGGAAAAAACTATTCCTTCTACCTGGCGCTGAACTAAAATCTCAAGGTAATTTCTTTCTTTTTCCGGATCATCGTTAGTATTACAAAAAATCAAACTATAACCTTTTTTAGAGGCTGCTTCTTCTAAATGTTTTGCTAATCGAGCGAAAATCGGGTTTTCGATATCAGGAACGAGAAGACCAAGTAACTTAGATTGCTGATTGCGCAAACTACGAGCCAAAAGATTGGGTTGGTAATTAAGTAAGTGAACTGCTTCCCAAACTTTTTCAGCAGTCTCCTTTTTTACTGGTTCCTTATTATTTATTACTCGAGAAACTGTAGTGATAGAGACTCCCGCTAAACGAGCTACTTCTTTAATTGAAGGCAATTTTTTCTCCTTTTTTGAAAACGTTTTCTTAAAATAAGAAGCTTACATGGAATTATATATATGCTATCAGTTAATATAGTAAAATTAGTCATTAATAAAGTCAAGTTAATTTGTTAACGTTTTCTAAAAACGTTACCACTAAAATAACCATTTCATTTTAAAACCCGAAGAACTTGAGAGCGAAAGAAGCTAATAAATTTTTTGCTTTATGCTAAACTTAATTTATTGTGTTTTTAAAAAGTCATTAGAAGGAGATGAAACAATGTCTAATCCAACCTCGTTCTTAAATATTGCTCTGGAAAAAGGGCAAGGAGTTTTTCGTTTATTTCCTAACTGGGTTCCTCGAGCATTTTGTACCCCGGGAAAAAGGTTAAAACTTCATCCTGATGATTATTTTTCCTTTGGTGTTCATCGAGGAGGCATTGATGAACGTTGGTTTGCTTCTACAGTTAGAGCTGACAACGGCCCAGAAACTTTACCTGATGAGGGGTTAAGCTATATTTATATCGAAGACGGTCCTCAGGTAGAAAAAATCCTTCTCAAAGATGCTATAGAGTTGATGGGTAAAGATATATTAGGTAAAGAGATAATGGAAAAGTATGGCGGTTGGACTATGTTTGCTAAATTTTTCGATAACATGGATCCTCTTCCCCATCACCTTCATCTGGATGATGAAAAAGCAGCACGAGTAGGACAGAGGGGAAAACCAGAAGGGTATTATTTTCCTCGCCAATTGAACAACCACGGGGGATATTTTCCCTATACTTTTTTTGGTTTGAATCCAGGAATTACTCGAGATGATATTCTCCAATGTCTAAAAAATTGGGATAAGGGAGATAATGGTATTTTATACCTTTCTCGAGCCTATAAGCTAAAATTAGGAACTGGATGGAACGTTCCCCCGGGAATTTTGCATGCTCCTGGATCTTTACTTACTTATGAGCCCCAGGGAGCTTCTGATGTTTCTGCTATGTTCCAGAATATTGTCTGGGATAGATATATTCCCTGGGATATGTTAGTAAAAGATGTTCCTCCTGATCATAAACAAGATCTAGACTATATAGTTGACCTCATAGATTGGGAATTAAACTTAGACTCTGATTTTTATAATCAGCGGTTTTTAAGCCCCCGGCCAGTTAAAGCTATAAAGGAGATGAGAGAGGAGGGTTATGAAGAATACTGGATAGCATATAATACTGAATATTTTGCCGCCAAAGAACTCACCGTATTTCCCCGAAGCAAGGTAACCATAAAAGAAGATGTGGCTTATGGTTTAATTGTAATTGAGGGAAGAGGTAAATTTGGAGCACTGGAGGTAGAAACTCCCACTATGATTCGCTTTGGCCAGATGACCAAAGATGAATTATTCGTAACTCAAGAAGCAGCAGTAAACGGAATAACTGTAGTTAACGAAAGTGAAAATGAAAACCTGGTTATGTTAAAACATTTTAGACCTAAACCTTGAAGATGACCGGGTTACCGGGGTCTAAGTGTCTAACATTTATTTAATCGATATTACGAGGTTACACTATTTTTAGTTGAAATCGAAAAAAGTGGCTCTCCGTGGGATATTCACGAATAGAGAAAAAGTACTTAAGAAAAGAGCCACTATGGAAGAAACGTCAAAGAGAGGAAAAAGTTAATAGGAGAGATGAAAAGGGAAGAAGAGATTATAGATCAGATATACCGGATACTGACAACCGGTAAGCAGAGATTTGATAGCTTGATGAAGGAATCAGATAGAATGGTGGTAGAAACGATTATGCACATAGAAAGAGAGAAAATAGCAAGTCCTGACCCGGATATCTACAAGCGGGCAAGTTAATCTGGCTCTCTATTAAAGATGAAGAGATACAATTAAAGAGCTACCACAAACTTAAAACACAAGAACAATTCTCTGAGGGGTTATGGACCAGAATACTAAATGGCATATCCTCCAGTAATATATGCCGCTCAGACTTCTAGCAAGGAGCAACTGAGAACCATGAAATAGGTGAGGAGCTATCAGAAGAGTTAAGAGATATGCTTTGATTCCAGAGGTAATCAAGAATATTGAGGCAGCAGAAGAAGAAAATATAGAAGCTACCTTATTGGTGGTGTGAGGTAGGGGTTTGATGAGAGCCACTCAAATATTTTCAACTAAAAACTTGACAAGCTCGTTTTTGGGGTCCATTATACTTGCTGAATAACTGCTACGAATAATGGCTTGGCTCTTTTTTGTCTTTTATGGTATTGATTAATAAACTCCTCTCCCTCAGTTTCAAAGCTTTGTCCATGCTTCTTCTTGTAAAACGAGATTAAACGACGGCATAACTTCTGGATTAATTTCATTTAATAAATTCTTCTTAATCTGCTTTTCGTTTTTTCATGGCGTATCCCCCTCCTTTTAGAAATTAAGGTGAATTCAGATTTTATACTAATACTAGCTTTATAAAACGATTTAACTAAAAAGAGAGGTTTATGAGATAAACAAACTTTTTCTTCTGCTATTGACAGATTTGTTAATTGAAGTTTATACTATTATTAATTTTATAAAACGATTTAATTAAAGAGGAAGAACCCTTTAGAAAAACAAAGATTTTCGATATGTTCCGGTTCTATGCTCATAACTTGGATGAAAAAATAAAGTTTTCAAAAAGCAGACTATTTAATTGTTTTTAGCTGCTATATCTGGAGACAATATCGCTTTTAATAACAGGATGAACTTTTTCATTCAACAAGTGTTCGTTGGAATTTACTTATACTAACTTACTTATACTAACCTCGTAGCTTAGCGCAAGGAATAGAAAGAGTAATGCGGTGCTTTGATGGGAAATGATATTATGATCATCCAAGAAAAGTTGGTGTATTTTTCCCCAAGGAAGGAGGATGATAATAAAGACTAAGTTAGTATACTTTAGAGAGAAGCCGAAAACAAGAGAGAAGTAAACGCAACGGACATTGACTCAAACAGAAAACTCCTGCAATATCAGACTACGAATGAGTTAAACTAAAAACTATGCCTCAGAAACTAAAGAAGGTCTCGCTTACTCAGGTTTAGTAGTTATTCTACTTCGCTCAGCAGATACTTACTCTACTGTCTTGATTGGCAATGTCTGATGGTTGAGTTTAGCTGTCGAAATTTGATTGCGTTTTGGGGGGTGTTTTCTACTGATCAGATATTTGTTAAAGAGAGCTTTCTTCGCTATAGTTTTAGTTTTTGTTATTTGTATAGTGTCTTTTATAATAATCGAATTACCTCCTGGAGATTTTTTGACTACCTATGAAGTAGCGTTGAGACAGAGTGGTGAAGAAGTTGATCTGGCCAGGTTAGAGCTCTTGAGAGCTCGCTACGGTCTTGATAAACCAGTTTATATGAGGTTTTTTATGTGGTTTGGAAATCTTTTTAAAGGGGATTTTGGCTATTCCATGCTATATGAAAAACCTGTAAGACAGTTGTTGGGAGCCAGATTATGGTATACTGTTTTGATTTCTTCTCTTGCTACAGCGTTTGCCTGGGTAGTAGGTTTCCTAATCGGTGTTTATTCAGGCACCCACCAATATTCAATAGGTGATTATGCTTTTACAGTAGTTGGATATTTGGGTGTATCTATCCCCAACTTTTTGCTAGCTTTAGTACTAATGTGGTTTGTTTTCAGGTATTTTGGTTTAGAAATAGGTGGTTTATTCTCACCTGAATATGTCAATGCTCCATGGAGTTGGGGGAAATTTTTAAATCTTTTGCAACATCTCTGGATTCCCATTATAGTTACTGGCACAGACAGTATGGCTGGTCTTATCAGGGTTTTGAGGGGAAATCTTCTGGATGAAATAAATAAACCTTATGTGACTGCTGCTAGAGCTCGTGGTGTTCCAGAAGATAAAATTTACTGGAAGTATCCCTTAAGAATCGCTATGATTCCTTTTTTAAGTACTGCTGGCTGGACTATTCCTGGAATAATTTCAGGAGCCGTGGTTACTGGAATTGTGCTTAATCTTCCTACCGTTGGGACCTTGCTATTAGACGCTTTGAGAGCTCAAGATATGTATTTGGCTGGAACCATAATATTGATTTTAAGTGTGTTCACAGTCATTGGAACTTTCGTTTCAGATATTTTACTGGCGTGGGCAGATCCCAGAGCAAGATTAGAATAGTAGAGTGGTGTAAAAATGCTTAAGAACAGAAAACGTAATCCTCTAAATGAAAAGTCTGAGGAGTTATATCGAGCTTCAGAGGCTAAACTAGTATGGATTCGGTTTAAGAAAAATAAATTGGCAGTTACAGGCATGATAATTCTTATCATCTTATATATAACAGGGATGTTCTGTGAATTTTTTGCTCCTTATAACCCTAATAAGTTGAACGCTGCTTACGTGTATGCTCCACCTCAGAAAATAAAATTTATAAGAGATGGCAAACTGGTAAAGCCGTACGTTTACGGATATGAAATGGGAAGAGACCCTGTGACCCTGGAGAGGATTTATACTGAAGACACCGAAAAAGTATATCCGGTAAAACTTTTGGTCAGGGGAGATCCTTACAAATTATGGGGAATATGGGAAAGTAACCTTCACTTTTTAGGCACCGAAGGAGGCACTTTCTTTATCTTTGGTGCGGATAGGATGGGCAGAGATGTTTTATCGAGGATTATATATGGAGCAAGGATATCTACCACCATCGGATTAGTAGGAGTATTTATTAGCCTGGTTGTTGGAACTATTTTAGGGGGAATATCGGGTTATTATGGTGGAGCAGTTGATTTTACCATTCAGAGGGTTATAGAAGTAATAAGAAGCATCCCTACTATTCCTTTATGGATGGCACTTGCGGCTGCTCTTCCCAGATATATGTCTCAAATACAAAGGTATTTTGCTATAACTGTGATTCTCTCTTTAGTAGGGTGGACAGATTTATCCAGGGTGGTTCGAAGCAGGTTTATAACCCTTAAAAACGAAGATTTTGTCATTGCAGCAAGGTTGGCTGGAGCGAGGGAGTCAAGAGTGATATTTAAACACATGCTTCCATCTCTTACGAGTCATATGATAGTTTCCATTACCCTTTCTATTCCAGGAATGATCTTGGGAGAAACAGGATTGAGCTTTTTAGGGTTAGGTCTCCAGTCTCCCACTATAAGTTGGGGAGTTTTATTACAGGAAGCTCAAAACATCAGGACTGTGGCAATGCATTCCTGGTTAATCTTACCTGCTCTATTTGTCATCATAACTGTGCTTTGCTTTAATTTTGTTGGTGATGGGCTAAGAGACGCTGCTGACCCATACAAGATCTAAGGAGGAAGATATGGAAAGTGTTTTAGAAGTCAAAAACTTAGGAATTTCTTTTGAATTGCCTGAAGGGACAGCGGACGTTTTAGAAAGAGTAAGTTTTACAGTGAGGGAAAACGAAATTTTGGGGTTGGTCGGGGAGTCAGGATGTGGAAAAAGTGTTACTGCTCTTGCCATATTAGGAATTTTAGCTAAAAATGCTCGGGTTAGAGGCGAAATATTGCTCAACACAGGAAATAAAACGATAGACATTTTGAAATTAAATCCCAAGGGAGAAGAGTTAAGACAGATAAGGGGTAAAGATATTTCAATGGTATTTCAAGAACCAGCTGCCTCATTTTGCCAGGTATATACTATTGCAGATCACCTGATTGAGGCTATCAATTTACATAAGAAAGTTTCCAAGAAGGAAGCTCGAGAGATAGCCATAGATATGCTGGCGAAAGTAAAGATACCCGATCCCCAAAAAATTATGGATTCTTACCCTTTTGAGCTGTCTGGGGGTATGCTGCAACGATGTATGATAGCCATAGCTCTTTCAGGTAACCCCAAGCTTTTGATAGCTGATGAACCTTCTACAGCTTTAGATGTTACCATTCAAGCTCAGATACTTTATTTGATGAAAGAACTTCAAAGAGAATTCCAGAGCTCCATTATTCTTATCACCCACGATTTAGGCGTTATTGCTCAAATGGCGGACAGAGTAATAGTAATGTATCTTGGGCATATTGTTGAGGAAGCCGGGGTTTACGAACTGTTTAAATCTCCTTTGCATCCTTATACTAAGGCATTACTTAGAGCTATTCCTAAATTTGGTGAGCGGAAAATGCGTTTGGAAGCGATAGCGGGGGTTGTTCCTGATCCATATAACTTACCTGAAGGTTGTAGATTCCATAATAGATGCTCAAATTTTATAGAAGGAATTTGTAACGTTAGGGAACCTGAAGAGATTAAAGTGGATGGGGAACACAGAGTAAAATGTTTTCTTTATGGAGAAGGCGGAAATGAACAATAGCAGTGTTTTTTTGGAAGTTAAAGATCTGAAAAAATACTTCCCTATTAAGAGAGGCTTATTTGGCAAAACAATTGGCTATGTAAAAGCAGTTGATGGGGTAGATTTTTTTATTAACAAGGGTGAAACCTTAGCTCTGGTCGGGGAGTCAGGATGCGGAAAAACAACTATTGCCAAAACAATTCTCAGGGCTCTGGATCCCACGGACGGAGATGTCATTATTCACTTGGATAGCCAAACTATAAACGCTGCCAAAATAGACAAGAAAGATCAGGCGATTTTGAGAAAGAACATTCAAATGATATTTCAAAATCCCTTTACCTCTCTTAATCCCAGAATGAAAGTCCGCGATATTATTGGAGAGCCTCTCTATGTAAATAAAATAGCTAAAGGTGGAGAGCTGGAAGATATGGTAGGAGAGCTTATGGAAAAGGTAGGATTGAGACCTGAATACATGATCAGGTATCCTCATGCTTTTTCGGGTGGTCAAAGGCAGAGAATAGTAATAGCCAGAGCTTTAGCTCTAAAACCAAAATTAGTAGTATGTGATGAGCCCGTTGCTGCTCTCGATGTTTCTATTAGAGCACAAATATTAAATCTTCTTATGGATCTTCAAGAAGAACTTGATTTAACTTATTTATTTATTTCTCATGACTTAAGCGTTGTTGAGCATATAAGTGACCAGGTTGCAGTTATGTACCTGGGGAGAATTGTGGAAATAGCCAACACAAAGGAACTATTTGAAAGCCCTAAGCATCCTTATACTGAAAAACTTTTAGAAGCGGTTCCTGTTCCAGATCCAGAAGTGAGAATGGATCAACTGAAACCCCTGGAAGGAGAAGTTCCTGACCCTGCTAACCCGCCTTCAGGTTGCTATTTCCACTTGAGGTGTCCTTATGCCGGAGAAATTTGTGAAAAGGAGTATCCGGAAATCACAAATTTAAAAAATGGAGAAAGTGATCATTTAGTAGCCTGCCATTTTGCTTCGGATCTATCTTTAAGAGGGATAAAGATCACTTGATTTTTTTAGTACCCATTTGTAAGGAGGTGAGATTTTAAATAAGTTTCAACATTATCTCGCCTGAGAAGGCGAGAACACAAGTAAGTTTCAATATTATTTCACTCAGGAGGTAAGAACATGAGTAAAAGAAAAGTTATTTTTTTCTTGGTTTTGGTGGTTGTTTTTGTGACGGGTATATGTGCAGTGTCTTCTTCTGCTGAGGGCGATAGCTGGACTGCGTATTCCACGCCAGAAGAGTATTTTCAAAAAACAGGGAACGAGATTAAAGAATTCAAAGAATCACCCATGCTTGCTGAGAAAGTAGAGCAGGGATTGTTACCCCCCTTAGAAGAAAGACTTCCTAAAGAGCCGTTAGTTATTGTACCTCAGGATGAAGTTGGTCAATTTGGCGGAACCTGGAGGCGAGTATGGAAGGGCCCTGGAGATCAGTGGGGAATCTACAAATTTAATGAACCCCATCTTATTTATTGGAGTATCGATGGTGGAGAATTCCTCCCTGGAGTAGCAAAAAGCTGGGATGTTTTAGAAGATGGCAAAGTTTACGTTTTTCATTTAAGGGAAGGGATGAAATGGTCTGATGGACATCCCTATACTGCAGATGATATTGTTTTTTGGGTTAACAATTTGGTAGGAAACGACGAGTATACACCTACTAAACCCCCCTGGTTCATAATTGGAGGAGAAAGAGCAAAAGTAGAAAAAATAGATGATTATACAGTTAAATTTGAGTTTGCTGAACCTTATGGATTATTCTTGCTGGAGGTAACATACAGCCAGGGATTTGTCGGAGCACCAAAACACTATCTCCAACAATTTCATCCTGATTATACTCCTATAGAGGAAATAGAAAAAATAATTAAAGAAGAGAAAGAAAAAATGTATTCCACATGGGTGGATATTGTCGTTGATAAAGATGACCCGGTTAAGAATTTAGAGAGGCCAACTTTGTTTACCTGGATTCCTGTTACTGATCCAACCGAACCTTTTTACATTATGGAGAGGAATCCTTATTGTTTTGCTGTGGATATAGAAGGGAATCAGCTACCATATATAGATGCCGTAAGACATGAATACGTTATGGATAATGAAGTAATTTTACTAAAGGCTATTGCTGGAGAAATAGATATGCAATGGAGACATATAGGTGGATTAGGGGCAGGGGCTGGAAATTACACTCTTCTTGCTACCAACGCTGAAAAAGGAGGCTATAAGCTTTATAACTGGATTACTGCCAATGGTTCGGTTAGTCAGTTGATGCTAAACACTTTTGACCATAAAGATCCAGTGCTACAGGATATATTCAGTGATGTGAGGTTCAGACAAGCTTTATCCTTGGGCATAAATAGAGAAGAGATTAATGAGATCCTTTTCTCTGGTTTAGCCAAACCTCGTCAAGCTTCTTTAGTGAGTGGGTCAGCTTATTATGATCCGGAATGGGAAAGCGCATACGCTGAATATGATCCTGAAAAGGCCAATCAGCTTCTAGACGAGATTGGCTTAAAATGGAATGACAAAAAAGAATTTAGACTTAGACCGGATGGAAAACCTTTGCAGTTTTCAGTGCAGGTAGTCGACCAACCTCATATTGATATCTGGACTATGGTCAGAGAACACTGGAAGAACGATCTGGGAATAAGTATAGAAGTAGAAAATTTAGAAAGAACCCTTTATGATGAGAGACTAACCGCCCATGATTTTGATGGACAGGTATGGTTATTGGATAGAGCTGCTCAACCTTTAGCTGCTCCAATTTATATTTTCCCTGGTGCAGCTGACATTTCAGGTGCCTGGTATATAGGATGGACAGGTTGGATTAAATCTTATATTGAGGGAGAAGAACCCGCAGAAGATGCTATTGAACCTCCTGCTGATGTGATTAAACTTGTGGACCTCTGGCTAAAAATACAAACTACTACTGATGAAGAGGCAATCAAAGAGCTTATGAAAGAGGTTACAAAAATTCATCGGGAAAACCTGTGGATGATTGGAACAGTAGGAGAAGATATAGCTCCTGCAATAGTTAAGAATAACTTCAAAAATGTTTCAGAGCAACTCGTTACAGACGATGTCCTCAGGTCTCCACTAAATGCTATGCCTATGCAATTCTTTATAGAACAATAAGACTAATAAAGCTCCTCGGTTTTATTTTAAAACCGAGGAGCTTTATTATGGTTAGGAGGAGATTTATGTGAAAGTAACAAGAATTACCCTGGTCTTTTTTTTGGTTTTGGTGGCTGTTTTCGCCATAGTTTGTGCGGCAAGCGGTTCAGATAATAATTATGAGGAGGGTATGCCTGCGGTGAGTTATGCTGTTACTTTTGACTTCGAGGATGTGACTCCAAAAGTAAAAGGGATAGGTGAAAAGACTTCAATAGGTATTTCAGAAGATTTTGCCTGTGAAGGTTCACATTCCTTGAAAGTGGAAAATAGAGTTTCTGAGTGGGATGGTTGTGAAGTTGATTTAACCGATGATTGGAAACTTATGAATGGTTTTGACTTTGAGGTATCTGCTAATGTCTACCACACATCGAGTTCACCACAGCTTTTTAAAATAGTCGCTTATACTAAAGATGACAGCGGGGAACATTTTAATACTATTGTAGAGAAAGTCGTTATGCCAAACTTCTGGAAAAAGGTGGTTGCAGGCTTTACCCCTCGCTTTAGCGAGCCAGTAGAAAAATTTTCGCTCATGTTTTTCTTTCCTTTAGATGTTGATTTTACTTACTATGTAGATAAGGTTGAAATACTTTGTTCGGATATGGTCGAGGTTCCTGGAATAGTGCTAAAGGATAACTTTGAGGAGAATACAGGAAGCTGGCAACCCAGAGGTGAGTCGGTATCCATTGAAACTACTGATAAAGTCGCTCATGGAGGAAAAAAGTCACTGTACGTTGGAGGAAGACAGAGTGGCTGGCATGGAGCTCAGATAGATGTGAGAGAAATAATGGAGGTAGGAAAAAGTTACGATATAGAGGTATGGGTGTATCAGGAAACAGGAGAAAATCAGCAAATAACTTTAACCATGCAACGCAAGTATGCATCTGATGCAGAAACCCATTATGATACTATTGCCTGGCAGAAAACAGTACCTTCCGGTGAGTGGACAAAATTAACTGGTTCCTACACTGTTAAGCCAGGAGAAAAAGTTGAAGAGCTTATATTTTATATTGAATCTCCAAACGTCTCGCTCGATTTCTATATTGATGATGTGTTAATGATAGATAAAACAGTACCCAAGCTTGAGCCTGAATGGGAAATTCCCGATCTTAAGGGTGTTTACCAGGATAATTTTAAGATGGGCGTAGCAATTCCTTATAAAGTGCTTATGAATCCTTTAGAAATGGAAATGGTAGAAAAACATTTTAACAGTATAACTGCTGAAAACGAAATGAAACCCGAGAGTCTTTTAAATAGCTTGGGACAATATAAGTTCTCTGTTGCTGATGAATATGTCAATTTTGCTCAGGAAAAGGGAATAGAGGTTAGAGGTCATACCCTGGTATGGCACAGTCAAACTCCTTCCTGGTTTTTTGAAGATGAAGAAGGGAATCCGGTTTCCAAAGAAGTGTTGTTGGAAAGAATGGAAAATTATATTCATGATATAGTTGGTCACTTTGCAGGAAAAATTTATGCCTGGGATGTGGTGAATGAAGCGATTGACCCCGATCGACCAGATGGATTTAGAAGATCAAAATGGTACGAGATTATAGGTCCAGAATATATTGAGTATGCCTTTAAATTTGCACACGAAGCCGACCCTGATGCAAAGCTTTTTTACAATGACTACAATACTTTTGAGCCTAAGAAAATGAAGTTTATATATGATATGGTATACGGTTTAAAAGAAAAAGGAATTCCCATTGATGGTATAGGAATGCAGCTTCATATAGGTATTGGAACAAACTTGAAACAAGTTGAAGAGGCTATCAATCTTTTTAGTTCTATTCCCGGTATAGAAATTCACGCAACAGAAATAGATATGAGCATTTATACCGATCAATTTTCTAATTTTGACTCTCCCCCTTATGAAGCTTTGGTGGCCCAAGGGAAAAAATTTGAGGAGCTATTTGAGATATTAAAGAGATACGATGAGACCGTTACTAGCGTTACATTCTGGGGACTCAAAGATGATTATTCATGGAAGAGCCAAACCAGAAATGATTGGCCCCTACTTTTTGATAAAGATTACCAATCAAAATATGCCTATTGGGGAATTGTAGAACCCAAAGTTGTTCCTGTAATTCCTAAAAAGACTTCGATCACTCAGGGAACAGCTATTCCTCTGGGGATGATGGATGACTCTTATCTGTTTTCCCGCCCTATTCAAATTTTTGACGAAGAGGGTAAAAAAAAATTAAATTCTAGAATGGTCTGGGACAAAAATACTATTTACATCTATGGAGATGTTCAAGACCAATCAAAAGATCCTAAAGATGGAGTAGCAATATTTCTTGATCCCAATAATGCTAAAACTCCGTATTTACAAGAGGATGATGTTTGGGTAATTATTAGAAATGACTGGACCATTGAAACCAACAAGGATGATATACCAGTTCAATATTTTGTTGGACCTGGAGCTAGGAAGTATTCTTTTGAGTGTTCCATAACTTTACCTACTCAGTTCGAAAAGGGTCAACTTATCGGCTTTGACATAGCAGTTATAGATGGAGAGAAAACTTATAGCTGGAGTGATAGTCTCAATAAACAGATGACCGACACTAGTAGATATGGAATAGTAGCTCTTGAGGGAGCTACAACGGGAACAGCAAAATATGGAACACCGGTAATTGATGGAGAAATAGATGAGATCTGGTCTAATGCTGAACTATATTCAACAACCACTGTCATTTCTGGAACCTTGAACAATGCTGTAGCAGATTTTCGGCTTCTCTGGGACGAGAGCGCTCTCTACGTTTTAGCCAAAGTTAAAGATGCTAATTTAAACAAAGACAACCAAGACCCCTGGGAACAAGATTCTATTGAATTTTTTATTGATGAAAATAATAATAAAACAGGATTTTATGAGTCAGATGATGCCCAATATAGAGTTAATTATTTAAACGAGCAATCTTTTGGGACAGGTGCTTCAGCTGCTAATTTTAAAACTGCTAGCAAGATTGTAGATAACGGTTATCTTGTAGAAGCAGCTATTTCCTGGAAAACAATAACCCCCACTCCAGGGCATGTTATTGGTTTTGATGTTCAAGTAAATGATGCTGATGGCTCAGGGAAAAGAGTGGGGATAATTACCTGGAGCGACCCTACTGGTAATAATTGGCAAAGTACAGTAAACTTTGGGAACATTGTATTAGAAAAGTGATAACTACTTTGATTAAGGGATAACGATTTGCGTTAGCATCAATTTAAGTTATTTAAGATGCTCCTGGATAAATTATTTTTTATCCAGGAGCATCTTTTTAAGAAAAAAGTTTTAGTAGAATGATTGGCGAGAGAGGAGGAATGATAAAGTGGTTCCTTATTCTGAAGAAATAGATTATCAGTGTTGGTTAAATTATAAAAATGTTGAAGTTCCTTATTTACTCGATCAATATCGAAGTTATCTAAACAACATTATAATTGACGGAGACAGCCTTATTATAGAATCTATAAAGGGAGAACTTGGATATGCAATAGAAAGGCTGTTGGGTATCTTACCGAATATAAATAAAGATTTTGAATCAGATAAAATTACTTTAATAGGCAAGATAGGAAGTACTTTAACTGGGGATTTAGACATTGATAACGAGGACATAGGTAGGATGAAAAAGGAAGGTTTTTTGATAAAGACGGTAAAAAGCTCTCACAAACAATGCCTGGTGGTAACTTCTCAAACCGACCAGGGATTACTGTATGGAGTCTTTAGACTTATTCGCATTCTTCAAAGCGGGGAATCAATAGGCCGATTGCATATATTAGAAAATCCCTCAGCCCCTTTGAGAATTATTAACCACTGGGATAGCCTAAATGGAACTGTAGAAAGGGGATATGCAGGAAAGTCCATATTTTATAGAAATAACGAGTTAGTGGACAATCTTAATAGAATCAGAGATTATGCTAGATTGTTGTCATCGATAGGTATAAACGGCATAGTTTTAAATGGCATTAATGTTTCACAAGAAGAGGTAAGATTAATTGACGATAAAATTTATATAGTTGAGAAACTGAATGATATTTTTAAAAGATACGGCATAAAAGTATACTTAAGTGTTAATTTTGCTAGTCCTATAATTTTAGGAAAATTGAAGACGGCAGATCCCTTAGATGAAAGCGTTATAAATTGGTGGAAGGAAAAAGTAGCCTTTATTTATAGCCACATACCTGACTTTGGAGGATTTGCTATAAAAGCGGATTCCGAAGGTCAGCCTGGCCCTTTTGCTTACAATAGGTCCCACTCACAAGGCGCCAATATGATTGCTGAACAACTCTATCCATTTGGAGGTGTATTGATGTGGCGTTGCTTTGTTTACAATTGTCAGCAGGATTGGCGTGACCGAAAAACAGATAGAGCTAAAGCTGCTTACGAGGTATTTATGCCTCTGGATGGGCAGTTTTTAGATAATGTAATTCTTCAAATAAAAAACGGTCCTATGGATTTTCAGGTGAGAGAGCCGGTTAACCCTTTATTTGGTGGTCTAAAGAAAACAAACCAGATACTGGAGTTGCAAATTACTCAAGAATATACAGGACAGCAAAAGCATCTATGTTGCCTGATCCCTCAATGGATGGAAATTTTGGAATTTGATACTTTTGCCTGGGGAGAAGGAACTACGGTAAAGAAGATAATAAGTGGTGCTTTCTCAAATTCTGAAAACTTTGGCATGGCTGGTATTTCAAATGTGGGAGATGATGCCAACTGGACGGGCCATACATTGGCACAGGCAAATTTGTTCGGGTTTGGAAGATTAGCCTGGAACCCCGACCTTAAGGCTCAAGATTTAATAAAAGAATGGATTTTATGTACTTTTGGAGATGATGAAACACTTGTAAAAAATTTATCGGAAATGATGATGCATTCATGGGAGATATACGAAAACTATACTTCTCCTTTGGGAATTGGATGGATGGTAAATCCCGGTCATCATTATGGCCCCAATGTAGATGGATATGAGTATTCAAGATGGGGAACATATCATAGAGCTAATCATTTCGGTATAGGAGTAGATAGGACTGTAAAAAGCGGTACTGGCTACACTGCTCAATATCAAAATAATAACTTTGAAAAGTTTGAACATTTAGATTCTTGTCCTGATGAATTACTACTTTTTTTCCACCATGTTTCTTATATTTATAGGTTAAAAAGTAATAAAACAGTTATTCAACATATATATGACACCCACTTTGAAGGGGTGGAACAAGTTCAATGGCTAATAGACACGTGGAAAGAGCTGGAGCATATAATTGATAGAAAACGTTATGAGGATGTACTTTCTCGCCTCATTCTCCAGAAGGAGCATGCTAAAGAGTGGCGAGATGTTATAAATACCTATTTCTATAGAAAAACCATGATACATGATGAAAAAAGACGCCAGATTTATCTTTGATTACAAAAGAATGAAGAACAGTTTTATTCTAAATTATATTTCCATTTATTCGCTCTTTTATATAACAAATGTTTAGTTTTTACTTTGTTTAAAGTGATATACTATTTTTAGTTGAAATTGAAAATAGTGACTCCCCGTGGGATAATCCACGTAATAGAAGAAATATTTGAGGGAGAAGCTATAAGTGAAGAAAACACCAGGAACAAAAAAAGTCAGTAGCAGAAATGGAAGAAATATGCGGGAAAGAGGAGATTGTTGATCATATGTATAAAATACTTGTAGCTGGCAAGAAGGATTTGATGTAAGGATAAAGGAATTGAGCAGAATGGTAGCAGATATAATCCATGTGCGTATTTTGGCCACAAATTTAAAAGGTAGTAGGGCAGGTTTTAGAGTATTGAAATTCGAAGATCTTGAAGCAAAATTAATGAGTAAGGGCAAGATATGTTCTAATAATAGAAACTAACCATTCATTTATAAGGAGAAAACGATATGAGAGGATTGAAAGGTTTGAATGATTTATGGGAAACTGCAAGGAGTGTACTTCCTCTGGTTCTCGCTCTTGCTTTTTTTCAGTTGGTGGTACTGAGGAAACCTATTAAGAACGTTAAAGAGTTTATTATAGGGGTTTTATTAAGCATATTTGGCTTACATTTCTTTCTAAAAGGTGTTTCTATGAGTCTTTTACCTTTAGGGGATTCGGTGGGAGGGAATTTAGTAGTACTGGATCGGAAATGGTTAATAGTGGCTATAGCTTTCGTAATAGGGTATTTTGGCACTCTTGTAGAACCAGCTTTAAAAACTCTGGCTTTAGAGGTTGAGGAAATATCTATAGGGGCTATACCTAATAAAGTTTTGATTCATGCTGTTGCTGTTGGGTTTGGCGCAGGGATGGGTATAGGGGTATATAAAATACTGAACAATATATCTTATGTAAAAGTTGTGGCGCCTCTGCTTTTAGTAATACTTGTGTTAATTTTTTTTGCACCGGAGGAGTTTGTATCTATTGCAATGGATTCAGCCAGTGCAACGACAGGCCCGGTTAATATTCCTCTGAACATGGCTTTGGCGATAGGTTTAGCAAAGGTACTGGAGAACGTTGATCCTCTGTTGTCTGGTTTTGGTATAGTGGGACTTACCTCCGTTGGAGCAGTAATATCGGTGTTGATATTAGGGATATTAACGAGGATATAAGGGGAGGAAAATATTATATGGATGTTAAATGTATAGTTACTATTGTCGAAAGAGGAAAGGCAGATAAAATTGTAGACAAGGCAAAGAAAGCAGGGGCAAGAGGAGCCACCATTCTTTATGGGAGAGGAACAGGACAATCGGAAGCATTGGAATTTTTTAATATCCACATTGAAGCATCAAAAGAAATTATTTTAATACTCAGTGAAACTGATAGGTACAAACCGATATACGATGCTATCGTTGAAGCGGGTAGACTTAATGAACCAGGTACCGGCATCATATTTACTTTTTTAGTATCCGAATTACTCGGGCTACACCATAGAGAACAAATGAATAGCTGATTATATAACTATTTTGCTGAGTGTAGTTTTCTGCATAAAGACTCACTATAGAACTACAGAAAAGTGGTTTCCTTTGTTGTTGTCCTCTTTTTTCCCGTCTTTGTGGAGAACGGCTGAGAGGAAATCTCGCTTTCAAGATGCCGCCTGTAGAGGTTCTCCCATTATACGGAAAAGTGCTACAGAGATTTTTGTGGTTAAACTATAGACTCTATATTTTTTAGTACTTGTTCCTCTCGGGAAGGTGCTTAGCCATTCGTCTACCTTTGGTTGAAAAGAGCGCCATCTTGTGCTATTATTTTGATGGGGTTGGGAATGGATATGGCCCTGCTTTGTTGGTGATGTCAGAGAAGGCTTTGAACCAACATCCTTGTCTTGGGAGCCTGTTCGCTAATTGAGCCGTGGTTCAGTTGGGAGGGCACCCACCTTTTTGAGGGCGAGGATCAAAGCGGTTGGCACACGGCAAAGCGGGGCCGTTTAGTGTAAAGGAAATGGAGGAAGGAGTTGTTTGGTTGTGGAAAATGGTGAGAGAATGGAGTTAACACATGAAGATTTAGGTGAAATCCGCATTGTCCGACCTGGTGACCTCGTAAAAGGCAAAGTGATTAAAAAAGGAGAGGAAAATTACTTTGTCAACATAAACTCCAAGTCGGAAGGTCTGTTGCCTTTGCGAGAAAAAATGATGGGTAAAGAAGGAGAAGTGGAAAATCAGTTAGAGGAAGACGATGAAACGTGGGTAGTAGTTACTCACATTGATGAGCAAGGTTATGTGTGGCTCTCCAGAGAGCAAGCTCGTTACCAGGGAGCCTGGATAGATATAGAGGAGAGTCAAAACGAGAATAAAACATTAACCGCCAAAGTTAAAAAGAGGGTAAAAGGTGGCCTCATTGTAGATGTGGGAATCAATGCCTTTTTACCTGCCTCTTGTGTTGATATTACTCCCAAAAATTTGGATGAGTTTATAGATCAAACTATTCCAGTTAAAGTGATTGAAGCTGATAGGAAGACAAAGAATGTGGTGGTGTCTAGAAAGGCGGTTCTGGAGGAAGAAAGAGAACGTCAGAAGAAGGAACTCTTTGATTCTCTGGAAGTAGGACAGGTGAGAAAAGGAATAGTGAAGAACATTACCAAATTTGGAGTTTTTATAGATTTGGGAGGAGTTGATGGCCTTTTACATGTTTCAGAAGTTTCCTGGAAAAAAACCTTTGGAAATTTAGAAGATCTCTTCCAAAAAGGAGAAGAAATAGAAGTAAAGGTTATTGCTTTTGATCCGGAGAAGGAAGAAATATCTTTAAGTCTTAAGAGACTTCAACCTGACCCATGGGAAGATATAGATGAGAAAATAAGGCCCGGTGATATAGTTAAAGGCAAAGTAGTTTCTGTTCGGGATTTTGGAGTGTTTGTAGAAATAGAAGAAGGATTAGAAGGATTAATTCACATTTCCGACCTTTCCTGGGGTTATGTGAAACATCCTCAAGAAGTGGTCAAGGTAGGTAGTATAGTAGAAGCTCGAGTGTTGGAAATAGATAAAAATAAGAGAAGAGTCTCTCTGGGCATTAAACAGGTTTTGCCTGACCCCTGGGAAGAAGTGGATGAGAAATATCCCTTGGGTAGCACTGTCCGGTTGAGAGTATCTTCAATTACTCCTCGTGGGGTATGGGGAGAGATTGAAGAAGGAGTGGAAGGACGAATACCGCTTGAGGAGTTATCATGGAAAAGAGTTAACCGGGTTAGCGAGATAGTTAGAAGAAATCAAGTAGTGGAAGCGAAAATTTTAGAAGTTGATACCCAGAATCGACAAATCCTTTTGAGTATTCGACAGCTCCGTCCTAACCCCTGGGAAGAGATTGCTGGAAAGTGGAAAGTGGGAGACATGGTAGAAGCGAAAGTGCGGAGACTGATGAATTTTGGTGCTTTTGTAGAGTTGGTTCCAGATGTGGAAGCTCTCCTTCCTCTTTCGGAGCTGGATTGGGAGCCAGTTAAACATCCTAATCAGATCCTGAAGCGGGGTCAAACCTTATCTCTCAAAATTATAGAGTTTAATCCTGAAGAACAGAGAATCGTAGTTAGCCGAAAAGCGACCCTTCCTGACCCGTGGGAAGAAATCAAGAATAGTTATCCCGTGGGCAGTGTTCATCTCAAGAAGATAGTTAGATTGGTAGATTTTGGTGCTTTTATAGAGTTAGAAAAAGGGTGGGATGGTTTAGTCCATATCTCGGAAATTTCTAACCAGCGGATTTCTTCTCCTTCTGAAGTATTAAAAGAAGGTGAAGAAGTTAAGGTAAAAGTTATTAAGCTTGACGACCAGGAAAGAAAGATTGGCCTGAGTATCAAACAAGCTTCACAAGAGGAAGAGAAGGATTATGCATCTTCCAACGGTAAAATAACTTTAGGAGATATGGTGGGAGGTAAATTAACTGATTTTTTAAACAGTCTCAAAAAATGACAGATCGGACCAACCCCTCTCTAACACGGGCTCAGGATGTTATCCAGGAACTAAAGGAAGTGTCTTCCTCTTTTGAGCGAGTGGTAGTGGCTTTTTCTGGAGGAATGGATAGCACCCTTGCCCTTTTTCTTTCTCTTCAGGCCTTGGGAAAAGAAAAAGTAATATCTTGTACCGTGGATTGGGATATTTATTTTCCTTCTTTAGCTCGGGAGAGTGTTGACTACTGGGTAGATAATTTGGGAGTAGATCATGTTTATCTCCCCGGGCGAAAAGTGATGGAAGAGATTATGAAAACCGGTCCCGCCTGCAATCGCTGCACTAAAGAAGCAAAGTTAGGAACTATTCGCCGTTATTTTGGAAATAGGGTTTTAATTGTAGGAGGCGCTAACCAGAGTGATAGCTGGGGGAAAAGAGGGGTAAAGCTACTTAATAACACTTATTCTCCCCTTTTTGAACTTAGTAAAGAAGAAATTGTAAATCTGGCTTCTTTTCTCTCTCTTCCCTTACGAAGAATAGGGGAGAATAAGCTTCGAGAAGGATGTCTACTAAAACATCTTTTAAAACCCTTGGCTTCTCCTTATCAAGCCCAGGCGGTGGTAAAGAGCAACGAGTATCTCCTCAAAATATTGAATGAAAGAAACATAGAAAGGGATATAGCTAATGTGAAAATAATTGGCCCCCTTAACCGCAATATTGCTCTGGTTAATGTTAAACCCCTCCCTTCTTTAGCTTTGAGGGAGGAAATAACTGCTGTTCTTTCTTCTATAGAGGAAGTAGATGAAGTTAGCTGGGTGGATAGTCCTATTACTTTGGTGGTGAGAGCTAATTTAGGACAGTATCGTAATCTTTCCTCCCTTTATTGGTTGGAAAAAGGAAAGCTACAACCTGAATTTGCCTTTCCTATTACTGTTCGCTGGATGCCCTCTTCTAATCGAAGACTTCATACTTTTCAAGTAGTGGATTTTAAAAAGGAGAATACAAACTATGACCAGTGCCGAAATCAGGAAAGCCTTTCTTCAGTTTTTTGAAGAAAAAGAACATAAAATTTTACCCAGTGCTTCTCTTATCCCCGAAGACCCTACTATACTTCTGACTATTGCCGGTATGGTGCCTTTTAAATCTATTTTTGAAGGTCGAGTATCACCTCCCTTTCATCGAGCAGTTACAGTGCAGAAGTGTGTACGGATAAGCGATTTGGATAAAGTAGGCTATACTTCTCGTCATCATACTTTTTTTGAAATGCTGGGCAACTTTTCTTTTGGTGATTATTTTAAAAAAGAAGCCTGTTCCTGGGCCTGGGAGTTTCTCACCCAAAGGCTATTGCTTCCTCCCGATAAATTATGGATTTCCGTTCACCATCGGGATGAAGAGGCATTTACAGTTTGGAGAGAGGAAGTGGGCATTTCAGAGGAAAAGATAGTATTTCTGGGGGATGAAGATAATTTTTGGGCTTCAGGGCCGGTGGGTCCTTGTGGTTATTGTTCCGAAATTTATTATGATACAGGAGAGGAGAGGGGATGTGGACAGCCAGATTGTCGCCCGGGTTGTGATTGCGACCGATATTTAGAGATATGGAACCTGGTATTTATGGAGTTTGACCGAGGGAATGATGGTTTACTACGAGAATTACCCCATAAGAATATTGATACTGGCATGGGCTTGGAGAGGATTACCTCGGTAATGCAAAAAGCTCAAACTGATTTTGAAACCGATCTTTTTTTGCCCATAATTGAAAAAATAGAAAAGATGAGTGGAATTAGCTATCAGAGAGAAGATTTACGACCCTATTTTCGAATCATTGCTGACCACATTCGAGCCATTACTTTTCTAATAGGGGATGGAGTTTATCCTGCGAACGAAGGCAGAGGTTATGTTTTGCGTCGTTTAATTCGCCGGGCTCATCGTTATGGGCATAAACTTTCTCTGTATCATCCCTTTTTGCCGGAATTGGCTTTTGTGGTGATAGAGATTATGGGCCATCATTATCCAGAGCTGAAAGATAGGAAGAAATTGATTGCTCAAGTGGTGCTCCAGGAAGAAAGAAAGTTTGAAGAAACTCTACAGCTGGGAATGGGATATCTGAAAGATTTGATTTCTCGCTTTCAAGAAAAAGAGGAAAGAGTAATTCCAGGAAGAGAAATATTTTATCTTTATGATACTTATGGTTTTCCCCCTGATATAGCTTCAGAAATATTAGAAGAGGAAGGTTTGTCTTTTTCTCAAGAAGAGTTTGAAACGGAAATGGAAAGACAAAAAACCAGAGCCCGTCGGGCTTATGAAGAAAAGACTCAAGAATTTAAAGAGAGAAAAGATGAAGAAGAAATCTTTTCTGGCCTGGAAAGCGAATTTGTAGGCTATGAAGAAAAAGAAATAGAGACTCAAGTTTTAGCTCTTTTTTCTCAGGGAGAAAGAGTGAAGGAAGTGAAAAAAGGAGAAGAGGTAATAGTAGTGTTAGAAAAAACTCCTTTTTATCCTGAAAGAGGAGGACAAGAAGGAGATAAAGGCTTTATTACTTCTTCGCAAGGGGAAATAAAGGTAGAGCAAGTAAGCGCTCCCTCTTCCTCTTTGATTATCCACCGAGGAGTGGTGGAAGAGGGAATTGTGAGGGAAGGAGAAAAAGCGCGGGCTCAAATCGAGGCTCGGCGAAGAAAAGCGATGGAGATTCACCACACAGTTACTCATCTTCTCCATCGTGCTCTGCGAGAAGTTTTAGGAGAGCAGGTTAAACAAACCGGCTCCTGGGTAGGAGAAGAGGGATTACGGTTTGATTTTACTCACTTTGCCCCTTTATCTTCGGAGGAGATAAAAGCAGTAGAGTCTCTGGTTAACGAAAAGATTTTCGAGGATTTACCGGTGCAAATTACCTTTTCCACTCTGGAGGAAGCTCAGAAAAGAGGAGTGATAGCTCTTTTTGAGGAAAAATATGAAGAGATGGTAAGAATAGTTAGAGTAGGAAACTATTCAGCAGAACTCTGTGGGGGGACTCACCTTGCTCACACTGCGCAGGCCTTGCTTTTTAAGATAACGTCTGAATCCAGCATTGGAAGGGGATTAAGAAGAATTGAAGGAGTAGCTGGCCCTTCTGCTCTTTCTTATCTTAATCAGAAGGAGCAAATCTTACAGGATGTTGTTAAAACTGTCAATGTGGAAGAGGGAAAAGTGAAAGAGTATATAGAAAAAGTGGTAGGTGAGAATAAAGAACTCAAAAAAGCTCTGGAAAAAGAAAGAAGAAGGAGAATAGAAGAAAAGATTAAGAGCCAGATATCATCAGTCAGTAACGAGGAAACCACTCTTGTTTCCTATTTGGGAGAAGAGGATGGGTTAGACCTTGATTTTCTGAAGGAGGTAGTAGACCACCTTCGGCCTTTTATCCAGAAGGGAGTAGTAGTTTTAGGCTTAAAGAAAGAAGGAAAAATCCAGGGGGTTCTGGCTGGTATAGGATTACCACCGGAGGCAAATTTGGGAAGAATGATAAAGGAGTGGAGCCAGAAAATAGGAGGGGGAGGAGGGGGGAGGCCTCATTTAGCCCAGTTTGGAGGATTATCGGAGGAAAAATGGGAAGAGCTAATTTCTCTTTTAGAAGACTGGGTAGAGAGTTTATGAAGAGAGTAATGGCTATAGATTGGGGAGAAAAAAGGATAGGAGTGGCTTTTAATCAGGGAACCGGTTTTTCTTTCCCCTGTGAGGTAATAGAAGCAGAGGGCGAAGAGGCGATAAATAAAATTTTAGCTTTAGCAAAAGAGCTAAAAGCTGAGGTAATAGTGGTGGGCTTACCTCTTCATCTTGATGCCTCCTTTCAGGAAGAAGCCCGGAGGGTGGAGAAATTTAAGAAAAAACTGGAACAGTCTTTTGAGGGTGAGGTAGTGTTGTGGGATGAGAGGTTATCCACTAAGGAAGCGGAAAAGAGATTGATAGAAGCTGATCTCAGTAGAAGAAAAAGGAAAAAGGTTATAGATAAAGTTTCTGCTGCTTTGATTCTGGAAACTTATCTTTCTCACATGGGAAATGAGGTCTAAGTTCATTCTTTATCTTTCTCTCAGCTGGCTACTATGTCTTTTTTTAGCGTTGGCTTTTTATTATGGTGGGGAAGAAGGAGAAAGGAAAATAGTAGTAATTGAGAATGGTCTTTCGGGACGAGAAATATCCTATATTCTGGAAGAGGAAGGTATCGTTCCTTCTTTTCTTTTTCGACTCTTTCTTTTTTTATCCAATCAGGATAAGTTGATAGCTGGTAACTATTTTTTATACCCCGGTGAAGCGGTAGGGGAGGTAGTTAAAAAGTTGACTCAGGGTCCCAGTTATGAAAAAATCACTTTTCCAGAAGGTTTTACCTCCGAGCAAATGGCAAGAGTTTTAGAAGAAAAGGGTATTTGCTCTGCCAGAGATTATCTGGATCTCATAAATAAACCAGAGCTTTTTTCGGCTGGTTGGTTGGGAGGAATCACCAATTTGGAGGGTTTTCTTTTCCCTGATACTTATTATTTTTCTCCTTTTACTTCTCCTCAAAAAGTGATAGAAACCCAGCTGCACCATTTTGAAGAGGTCTTTCTTCCTCATTACTGGTTATCTCGTTCTTCTTTATCCTTAAAAGAAGTGGTAATATTAGCTTCCATGGTAGAAAAGGAAGCAAAGCGGAAGGAGGAGAAACCTGTGGTAGCTTCCGTTTTTATCAATCGCTTGAAACAGGGCATGAAGCTGCAGTCTTGCGCCACTGTGGTTTATGCTCTTTATCGAGAAAAAGGATTAAAAGTAGAAAACCTGAAGGAAGAGGATTTGAAAGTTGCCTCTCCCTTTAATACATATCTCATTTCTGGCCTTCCTCCTCAGGCTATATGTAACCCAGGTTTAGATTCTTTGCTTTCTGTTCTTTATCCTCAAAAGACTGATTATCTCTATTTTGTTTTACAAGGTGATGGAAAACATGCTTTTTCCCAAACTTATGAAGAGCATCTACATTATAAAGAGGGTAATAATCCGTGAGCTGGTGGAAAAAACTTACCCCTGACCTTATGACAGAAAGTCTTTCTGATATTTCTTTAGATTTTCTTGGGAAAAAAGGTATTCGGGGCTTAATTATCGATCTGGATAATACACTGGTGCCCTGGGGAGGTTTTGAATTTCCTCCGGGAGTGAAAGCCTGGATACAGGAGGCTCAAGAGCGGGGTTTTAAAATTTTCCTGGTTTCTAATGCTTTAGAGGAGAGAGTGAATCATTTTAGAGAGAGCCTCGACATTCCGGGGATTTCCCAGGCTCAAAAACCCCGCCGGGGTGCTTTTCGTCTGGCCCTGGCGCAAATGGATTTAGAAAAAAATCAAGTAGCGGTGATAGGTGACCAGCTTTTTACTGACGTGTGGGGGGGGAATCGTTTGGGTCTTTTTACCATCCTTGTTTCACCGGTAAATGAGAAGGAGCTATTTTTCACCCGTGTGGTAAGGCGGTTAGAAAGGCGAGTGCTGAAAAGGCTAAAAGCATGATTACTGCTCAAACCCGGCTTCTGGGAGTTATTGGCTACCCCATTGAACATTCTCTTTCTCCTCTTTTTCAAAATGCTGCTCTCTCTTATCTTGGTCTCCCTTTTGTCTATTTAGCTTTTGATATTTTACCCTCTAATCTTGAGAGGGCGCTGGAGGCTATGCGAATTTTCTCTATCAGAGGTTTTAATGTTACCATTCCTTATAAAGAAAAAGTAATTCCCTTCCTGGATGCCTTAGAAGGAGAAGCCCGGGTTATAGAGGCAGTTAATACCATAGTTAATGAAAAGGGAAAATTGATTGGTTATAACACCGATGGGGTAGGTCTGTATCGTAGCCTGGAGGGAAAAGGGGTAAACGTGGAAGGTAAAAAAGCTTTGCTTTTAGGGGCGGGTGGTGCGGCAAAAGCAGCAGTTTGGGCTCTATGGAAAGGGGGGGTAAAATCTATTTTTGTCATTAATCGAACTCGGGAGAGGGGAGAAGACCTGGCCAATTGGGCAAGAGCGGAATTTTTTCTGGAGGTAGAAGTGGTGGAATGGGGAAAAATGAAAGAACAAGACTCCCTACCTTTCTGGCAGGAGGCAGGAGTGATAGTGAACGCCACTTCTTTAGGTTTAAAGGGAGAAGAAATATCCCTACCCTGGGAGAAACTCTCTCCTTCGGTTTGGATAGTAGACGTGGTTTATCGGCGGGGTCTGACACCTTTAGTCAGAGAAGCAAAAAAGAGAGGAATCCAAAGCTTTGACGGAAAAGAAATGTTGCTTCAACAGGGAGCAGAGAGCTTTTTTCTTTTTACCGGGGAAAAAGCACCGCTTAAAGTTATGGAGGAAGCTCTGGACTACTCGTATGAGTGAAATCTCTTTGTTTATCATTTGGTATAAACGATTTTCCATTATCAAAATATCTACTGTAGAGTTTACCGGGGTATCTATTACCAAATAGTTCAATCCTGGATAATAAAAATTATGGTATTCTGATAACCGCATATGCCGCTTATGGCAATGAAGCCCATAGAAACAATGTTGTCGGTAACGGTTGGGATATTCAAAAAGTAGATTTTGATGTCACCTAGCTGGTGCGATGTGGTCTTCCAGTACATCTGTTGCAATTTACCCGGTAAAACCGGAATGCAACCGGTCCACCTCTTGAGCATAATCCCTAAAAGATGGGAAGGAAATGTACACTAAGGAGTGAGTCGATTATGATGTTACATTAAATGGGAAAAAGAAGGAAAGAGAGCAGGAGCACGGGAACTCTTCCATAATATTTTTAACTCTGGACTCCGACTCAGTTTTTATATAATTGCTTAACCTCTTATTTTTATTCCGTTTATAAATGTTGCTTTTACCCGAAAGTGGTTATCGAATACCACGATATCAGCTATTTTGCCTTTCTCAATACTACCCAGTTCTTTTTCTTTTCCCACCAGCTGAGCAGGAATAAAGCTGGCCATTTTAGCTAACTCTGGTAAAGAAATAGAGAATAACTCTTTCAAATTATAAAGCATTTGATGGAGAAGAAAAGTACTACCGGCTAAAGTTCCTGAAGGTAGGTAAGCCATCCCTTCCCTTACTTCTACTTTTTGTCCACTTAATTCATACACACCTTCTGGCAAGTTACTTACTTTCAGAGCATCGCTTACTATGCAAAGGTGGTCGGGGGCTTTACATTTCAGAGCTATTTTTATTACTTCCGGTTTTACATGAATTTTATCGGCAATAATTTCGGCATATATTTCATCGTTTCCCAGGGCAAAAGCCAAGAGATTGGGTTGGCGATGGTGAAGAGGGTCCATACCGTTGAAAAGGTGAGTTACCATTTTAGCTCCCCTTTCCAAGGCTCGCTTTGAGGTCTCATAATCTGCTTCACTGTGTCCTAAGGAAATCAAAATGCCGTTTTGAGCCAAATATTCGATGGCTTCAAGTGCTCCGGGAAGCTCAGGAGCTATGGTTATTCTTTTAATTACCCCTTCTCCTTTGTGAACTAAAGATTTTATTTCCTCTTCGTGGGGTTTTCTTAAACAGGTAGCGTCATGAGCTCCTCTTCTTCCTGATGATAGATAAGGACCTTCTAAATGAAGACCCAGAACCCGGGCTCCTGAAGAGAGAGCTCTTTCCCAGTTTTTAGTTTTCTCAATTATTTTAAAAAGAGTAGTTAAGTCAGCAGTAAAAGTGGTGGGAAGAAAGGAAGTAACCCCAAAAGAGGGCAGAAGAGCACTGATTTTCTGAATACTTTTTACCCCACCTTCGGTAACATCCTCTCCCTGGAGGCCATGGATGTGTAAGTCTACAAGACCGGGGAATATAAAACTATCTTTAAAGTCATAAACTACCTCCAGGTCTTCATCCCCCGGATGGGGGAGAATATCTTCAATGCGATTTTCCCTCATCACCACCATTCCAGGAATTACTTTTCGGGGAGTAACAACTTTACCTTTGATTCCCCATCTCATATTTTTACTACCTTGGTCAGGTGTCTTGGGCTATCAGGATTTAATCCCTTATTTATTGCTCGATAGTAGCCCAGAAGTTGTAGGAAAGGCAAATATAATACTGGAAGAGAAAAATCATCTAAGAGTTCTTCCGGAAATATTATTTCTATTGCGCGAGAAGAGTTAAGGGAGTTTTTTCCTAAGTGGAGAATGGTAGCTCCCAAATCTATCATCTCCATTACTACTTCTTTTTCCCAGGAAAAGGCTCTTTGT
>Ga0208938_1000408_pt1 | contig 34038 bp, 28 predicted proteins | sample AD_UKC125_MetaG_FD_184434 | JGI IMG/M metagenome (GOLD analysis project Ga0208938, IMG submission 184434) | Active sludge microbial communities of municipal wastewater-treating anaerobic digesters from USA - AD_UKC125_MetaG (SPAdes) (version 2) | ecosystem: Engineered > Bioreactor > Anaerobic >...
TCTCTTCTGTTTTCACTTCTTTCATATCTCGCAGCTCCTATCTGTTCTTCTGATTCAGCTATAAGAACTGCATCGAGGGCTTTTTTCAGCAAACAGGCCATCGCTTCATTCCTGTCTTTCGTAAAAAAGCTCTGCCAATCCATTGAATTCTAGTGTAATATTAATTTGGGACATGTTTCTTCACCTCCGGTTTATTTTGTTTGCCAATTTCATTATAACCGAACGGGAGAAACATGTCTCTTTTTGTGGTTTCTTCAATTTACACCATTATACGGACATAACTCTTTTGTTGTTGAGCAACTGATTGCCGATTTATGCCCACAGCGGTATACATAATATAATTATACCGACTTTATGTATGCCAATTCGCTTTAGAAAAATGCTATCGACCTTCATTTCACCCTAAAAGTTTAATTTTTACACACAGCAGCATACTCCAACAAACAGGTGGCGACTCCTCGGCAAACGAGTACCGATTTCCCGGCAAACAAGGGCTGATCCGTCGGCAAATCAGGGACCGATTCCCCAACGAACAGGCGCCGATTCCCCAGTAAACGCGTGCCGATCCCTCGGCAAACAAGTACCGACTCGCGGCAAATCACGGTCCGATCCTCCGGTACCCCGTGAACCTGCCGCCGGAATACTGCAGCGTATAGCCGAGCCCGTTGTCAGGCTGCCATTCATAATAGTTCCTTTCACCGGGGAACAAATTGTGCATGATGGCCATTATGACGCCTCCATGACATATCACCGCAGCGGAGTTGGCCCTGCGTCTTTCCATTTCCTCAAGGATTTCTTTTATCCCCTGTTCGACCCTCCTGCAGAACTCGATCCTGCTCTCCCCGCAGGGACAGCATACATCGCCGGCTTCATCAGCTATCCATGCCTGGTATTCATGCCTGTGTTCCAGTTCATAATGGCTGTGCATCTCGAATTCGCCGAAGTCGTATTCCCGCAGGCCTGCCACTGTAACATGACCGATATCGCCATAGATCAGCCTGAGAGTCTCGGCGGTCCTTTTTATACCGCTCGTTACGTACAGTTCTGCCTCAGGATAGATCCCCTTTTCCCTGTATGCCAGTATCTCCCTGATCCCGTCTTCCGACAGCGAAATATCGGTGCTGCCGCAGTAAAGACCATTCTTATTTGCATCGGTCCGCCCATGGCGGATAACGTGGATAAGTGCATTCATTTCAATACCGTCCCTATACCGCAAAAGACCCTGATAACACTTTCAGCATTGGCTGCAAGCAAAGCCATGCAGCGTCCTGCAGCTTCCCTCCACTGCCTCAGGACCGGGTCAATGGGAACTACGCCGCAGGATATGTCTGTGCAGATGATTATTTTATCTTTCATTTTATCAAGGTTTCTTTTCAAGTGATCCAGCGGATCGGCCCCGCTTTTTACAAGGTTCAGGACCAGTTTCTCAAAGCCGTAGACGACTCTCCCGGAAAAATCGATCTCACAGGCTTCATCACAGTGAAAAATCTCATTTTCCTGTACCCCGTGATTTTGGATCACGTATTCCAGCTTTCCCTGGTAAGCTCCGCCAAAAACCAGTATCATCAACAGACCTCCTTAAACCAAAGCAAGTGCGATGAGGCCGCAGGCTTCCGACACAGTGAGCGCATAGCCCGACAAATCGCCTGAAATGCCGCCTAACTGCCGGTATGCATGCAGGATGGAAACAATAAACCCCACAGCCATAGCCGCCACCACGATCAAGCCCCTTGCCCCGGTAAGGATGCATGCTCCCGCTGCCGCGAAAATCCCGGACAGGACCAGGCTTATTTTGTGGACAGCCCTGATATTTTTCGTAAAGTATGAGCCGTAGTTGCTCTGCGGCAAGACTTCCAGCGAAAACAGCGCCAGGCCGGCAAGGCTCCTCGACACCACCGGCATGAAGGGAAGAAAGCGCAGTTTCCAGGCAGCAGAACTGCCGGAAACGATCTCATATGCACTTGCAAAACAGACAACGAACAGGGTCAGGACAGAAACCACCGCAAAAGCTCCTGCGTGCGGATCCTTCAGTATCCTGAGCCTTTCCTCGGGCGGCCGGCGCGACAGGATCGCGTCACTGGTATCCATAAAGCCGTCGATGTGCAGAAAACCCGTTATGGCATATGGAAAAAGAAACATGGACGCCGCAAGCATCACCGTGCCCAGCCCTGCCGACAGAAGAAGCCAAATGGCCCCGTACCACAGGGCTCCGATAAGCAGCCCGACAAAGGGGAAAAACGGGATTACCAGGTCAGCACAGTTTTCATCCCACTTTCTGAATGGTGTCGGTATCACGCAGAACATGCCCATGGACATAAAAAATCCTTTAAAAAACTTTTTCATATAAAGGTCCGAACACCTCCCTGCCCTTATGCACCGTGATGCTGCCGTACGCTGCCTCCAGCACCACATCGCATACGGCCGCCAGTGTCCTGTCTATATAGGCAAGCCCCCTGCGGTAGGCTTCGGTCAGTTCGTCATACAGCATCGCGTCGGAATAGATATAGTCCGAAACGATGACTATGTCCTTCACGTGCCTGCACAGTCCAACAAGCTCGCCGGCGACTTTGCCCGGCGCATCCATTTTGACGCCGCCGTCCTGCGGGAACATTTCATTCGCAAGCAGGGCCGTGGTGCTGTCAAGCAGGAAGGATCCTTCCGGGTCGCACGAGCCGAGACATCCCAGTATGTCGACAGGCTGCTCGATGGTCTCGAAACCCCAGCCGTCGCGCTCCTGCCTGTGCCGTTCGATCCTTTTGACGTCCTCGTCGTCGCAGGGCCGCATGGTCGCCACGTAATACAGGCGTCCTGCTGCCTGTCCCCTGGCAAGCCGCTGGGCGATATAGGACTTTCCGTTTTTACAGCCGCCTGATATCAGGATACGCATGATAATTCACCATCTTTGTTCCATACCATTTTGCCGCTTTACACAAGCTCCCCGTTCCGCTTCATTTCGACCGTCCTGAAACATTCCTCTCCCCTGATGTTTTCCAGGTACTCATCGCCTATCCCCGCCTCGGCAAACGTGCCCATATCACGGATCACGGCGCACGCGGCATCGATTACCATAAACATTATCGGGCAGCCGCTTCCTTCGCCGAGGCGCATTCCCAGGTCAAGCACGGGCTCGAGTCCAAGCTCCCTGACGGTGTATGCATAACCCGGCTCGCATGACGCATGGGAGGGTATCATGTATCCAACGGAGAGGCTGGCCATCCTTGCTGCTGCAAGGGCAGCCACAGCCGAAATGAACCCGTCTATGACCACCGGCAGCCTGCAGTAAGCCGCTCCGATATATACTCCCGCCATGGCGGCTATGTCGAATCCCCCGACTTTCGAAATCACGTCGATCGGGTCTTCCGGGTCCGGCCTGTGCTTCACTATCGCGTCCCTGATGATCCGTTTTTTCTTTTCGAACCCTTCGTCAGTGAGTCCTGCACCCTTCCCGACCGCCAGATCGGGATCGATACCGGTCAAAGCACACAGGACGGCACTGCTTGTGGTCGTGTTGCCAATGCCCATCTCACCGACACCGATCATCCTGTAACCTTTCCTGTGGGCTTCCCTGGCCATTTCGATACCTGTGAGGATCGCGGTTACCGCTTCTTCACGGCTCATTGCCGGCTGCTTCGCAAGATTTGACGTGGACTTCCTTATCTTCCGGTTAATAATGCCCGGATGGTTTACTTCCGTGTTTATGCCCACATCCACGACCATAAGGTCGGAGTTGAAACATTTTGCCAGCACGGCCACACCTGTAATGCCGCGGGTGAAATTTATGGCCTGCGCATATGTAACTGACTGGGGCGCGGACGCAACTCCTTCTTCAACCACGCCGTTGTCCGAGCACATGATGATAACGCAGCGCTTGTCCAGGGTATTACAGGTCTGTCCGGTGATACCTGCAAGCTGCACAGCTATATCCTCAAGCCTGCCGAGGCTGCCCGGAGGTTTTGCCAGGCTGTCGAGCCTTTTTTTTGCAGCATCAGCAGCCGCACGGTCTGTACCGGTTATGCCGGCAATGTATCTTTCCAGTTCCCTTTCTTTCCCGTTCATGCCCTTCACCCCGGATCGCCGAATTGTAAACTCCTAATGATTATACAATAAAATGCAGTGCCAGGCACGCTGCTCAGCCAAAATCCCGGATGTCGAATTACGTCGAACCCGAAAAGCCTGCCGGCATCTGCATCGACAGGACACTGTGCGGTCATTTCTCAAAAAATCAGTGGCAAAATGATGTCCCGGCTTCACCTTTATCGACAAAATACGAAATAGTTGTTTATTTCTGTTTTTCTGTTATAATTTTACTTAGGAAATCTAAATATCGTTCCTGTAAAGGGGTTGTCCAGATGTTTGCAAAAGAATCGGGCATTTCCATCAGATCCGGTCCCGCAGGCAAAGGTCAGCAACTCAGATCCATCAGCCAGATCATTAAAAAGAACACACGGACCATGATTCTTTTATTCGGGATCGTCTCCATCATCATCTCTGTCTTCATAGCAGTATTCACAATGAACACCACACTGAACGACTCTGTCAGCGTAATGGCGGACCGCACTGCGAAAATCGTAGAATTTGAGCTCAACAGGTATAACTCCATTTTGGCGACAATGGCGATCGACGAGGTTCTGATGTCCGACACCGCCCCTATCGAGGAAAAACTCAACCGTCTCAACGAATACGTGGTACACAACGATTTTGCTTCCGCGGTATGGATCGACAACAGGAACATTGCCCATATAACGATAGGCATAACTGCCGATTTTTCCAGCCGCGACTACCTGCAGGATGCGATAGCCACCGGCAGGCCGCAGGTTTCCAACGTATTCACTGCAGTTGGGAGCGACTTTGCGATGAGTATAGTCCTGTGCTGCCCGGTGTATAACAGGAACCGGGAATACATAGGTTCGATCGGTACCGTTATAGACGCTAAGGGGATCACCGACCTTGTATCGGAACATATCATCGGCAGAAAAGGCCAGACCTTCATGGTCGACAGCAACGGCATCATAGTTGCCCACCAGGATTATGACACCGCCGTAGTAGAACAACTTCCCGTCACGGATCATTATAAAGGTGCGGATGCCCTGGCTGAAGCAGCGACAAACAGGATCAGCGGCATCAGGGACATGTTCCTCGGCGGAGATTACTGTACCGTGGCATACAGGCAGATACCGGGATCAAGGGGCTGGACGATCTTTGTGGCAGCAAGCAAAACGGAGTACATGGCCCCGGTCATGATCTGCCTCCTTGTGCTGATAGTCATCTTTGTAGCACTGATGGTGCTTTCAGACAGGCTTTCCGCCAATAATGCCGACAAAGTCACGAAGCCTTTGAAGCAGTTTATCGGCAGGCTTGAAAAATTGTCAGAAGGCGATCTTTCATCAGATACCGATTTTGCGGTCACGACAGCGGAAATGGCCGAAATGGACAAGGCAATGAGGACAGCTGTCGTAAACCTGAACAATATCATCGCCGACATCAGGGAAAAACTGCACATGCTGTCCAGGGGAGATTTCAGGTACGACATGGAAGAGGCCCGGGATATCTATGTCGGCGACTTCAAGGCACTGGTAAGCTCATTTACCGATGCGAAGTCCATGCTCTCAGACGTCATAAATTCCATCAATGATACAAGCGCGCATGTGGCAATAAGTGCCCAAAACATGGCTGAAGGCTCATCGGGCCTGGCCGAGAGCGTCACGAACCAAAATGCCGCTATCAGTGCCGCCGGCGAGATAATCGAAAAGATCATAGAAAGCAACAGGAAGCAGGCGGAGGAATCCCAAGCTATCATCACAGGCATGAAGGAATCCGCAGTAAATATCGATGCCAGATGCAAAGAAAAACTGGAAAGCCTCAAGCTCGCAATGGATGAAATAGTCAGGGCTTCGTCGGCAGTGGAATCCATCGTCGAAAACATCAACAGCATAGCAGGCCAGACATCCATGCTGGCTCTCAATGCTTCCATCGAAGCGGCAAGGGCCGGCGAATCAGGAAAAGGATTTGCCGTCGTCGCGGATGAAGTCGGAAAACTTGCGAGCGAAAGCAGCGTTTCAGTGAAAAACGCACATTCGCTGCTGACTGAAGTGACACAGGCGATCGAGAACAACAACCGGATCGTCAGCGACATAGAGAATTACTTCATGGAGGTACTTGAGCAGATAAACAATCTCGTCAGCTTTACCGAAAAAGTGGTGGCAGACTTCATGGCCAACGTGCAGGACTCGGTAAAGATACAGAACGAAATGAACGTGCTTACCGCCATGGTGACGGATACCGCCGCAACCGCGGAAGAATCGGCCAGTATTTCGGCCGAACTGGCCGACCAGGCGGCAAAACTCAAGGACAGCCTGAAGGCCTTCAGCATATAAAAACCCGGTATAGCACTCGGGTGCCTGGCAGCATGCCGCTGTGCCAGGCACCTTTTTTCATAACAACGAGCAAATAGCCCGGGGTATGTTTTCGAGGGACGCCTGTATCTCCACCGCGCCGATGTTGTATGCGGCTTTGGGCATGCCATACACGACCGATGACGCCTCGTCCTGCCCAATGGTCCTCGCACCCTTTTTCCTCATGGCAAGCAGGCCCTTTGCACCATCATAGCCCATGCCGGTAAGGATGATCCCGATCGCCCGAATCCTGATTAAATTTTTGCTCTGAGCACGGATCATCCAGTCAAATCGACCATGTTATACTTTCGCCATACGGCATATTCGTTATCGAGACCAAAAATTACAAGGGGTGGATATTCGGCAGCGAAAACAGCGAGACATGGACCCAGGTCATATACTCACCCGTGGAAGTTTGCCTCCAGCCAGTCCACGAACTGCCTTGCTGTCCTCGGCGAACGGCCGTTGTACTGCAGTTCCCATTTCATGGCTTCCCTGTGCAGGTACTCCCTGTCCACCTCAAGGCCTCTCTTTTTCGCGATACCTTCGACTATCTCAAGGTACGTTTTCCTGTCAGGCGATGAAAACACCACGGTCATGCCGAACCTGTCCGCCAGCGAAAGCTTCTCCTGCATCGTGTCTGCCGCCCTGACCTCGTCGTCTGCATTGCCGGAAGCCAGCCCTGCCCTGTCGCTGAACCTCTCCCTGACCAGGTGTTTCCTGTTGGAGGTGGCATATATCAGCACATTGCCCGGTTTTGTTTCGAGACCGCCTTCCAGCATCGCCTTCAGCGCTGTGAAGTCTTCGTCGTTGTCTTCAAAGGACAGGTCGTCTATAAACAGTATGAACTTAAGGCTCCTTCCGGCCAGGCGCCTGATGATCAGCGGAAAATCGGCCAACAGGCTCTTCGGTACTTCGATAATACGCAGTCCCCTGTCGTGGTATTCGTTTGCCAATGCCTTTACAGTGGACGATTTGCCTGTTCCCCTGTCGCCATACAGAAGGATGTTGTTTGCCGGCCTGCCATCCAGGAAATGCAGGGTATTGCGTATGACTTCCTCCCTTTCAAGCTCATAGGATACCAGGTCGGAAAACCTCACGGGGTCAGGCGATCCGACACCGACAAAGCAGCCTGTCGTGCCGGGATCAGGCGTGCAGCTGCCGTCGATGGAGCTTAAGGCATCCTGGTATGCCGGATGGATCCCCGGGATGTTATATCCGCCTGCCACGACAATCGCAGGGACGCGCCTCCACACGAACGACCTGTATTTTGAGAAAATCCCGCTGCCGCAACTCCTGTGGAACTCGGCCAGTTCTTCCGCGCAGCCGGGCCATGAATCGCTTTTGAGCAGCAATTCCTTTATCTTCCTTACGCGGTCCGGCGCAACGGCTCCATCCGGGCCGTCAGCCTTCCGCTGCCATGAGGGATCACCGCCGGGCCACTGCGGCAGTTTCATGACCGCTTCCCGTATCGCATCATCTTCCCCACACAGGTGCAGCATGGCGTCCCTTATCCACTCGGAACGCACCTCAGCAAGCGCCTGCAGTTGGGCCAGGTCGCTCTTTACAGCTTCCCCGAGCGCTTTCCCGAAAAGAACAGGCGCCGGCTGGTCATTTAACCCGGAAGTACCTTCTGAACATTCCAATAGCGCTGAGCCTTCTGATAATTGCAGATCTTTAGCCGCACATGGTTGATTCGATCCAGTACCGGGATCTTTTGAACGATCACACGCTTCTGCCTGCCGCCGGCTGACGCTTCCGCCGGCAAGGCATGCGGCGCCCACCGACTCTGCCGTGATGCTGAACGGATTCTCCGTATGCAGGACCTTTTCAATGATGTATGCCTTCAAACTCAGGCCGGCCCTGAGCAGCCTGTTCCCGACCGATGTGTACAGGTCTGTAATACTGAACAGGTCGGGCCAGTCGGAATCCACATGCTCAAGTAAAGAACGCAGATCGCTTACCAGTGCGTCCTGCCCCAGGGACCGGTACACCACGAGCGCCCTTATGGCGAACCTTGCGCGGCGCAGCCCGGCGTGATGCACGTCCGCCCGGCTGTAATTCATCTGCCTGGGGTTTTCCGGGGATTTTCCGCTGATATTTGTCAATTCAGCCGTGATGCTATTCATAATGCTATTGATTCCAGCCATGCTTTTTTCCATCTCCGCCATGCAGATAACCACCTGTCATCATTAGTTTTCAATATAAAATATACAGAATATGAGCGGGGATGTCCACTGTTCCAGGCTCTTCACACAACCGCCTTCACCTGTTGTTCCACGGGCGGAAGGCGATCCGGCCACCGGGGTGTGCAGAAATTCCAGTTTTGGGTGCTCGCTTGAATTTTTTCATTTACCATAATACCTTCTTACGAATATTATGTTATCTGATTATTGAAAATCATCAATGAAACTGGTGGCAAAAGCGCACAAAAGTGAAAATTTTACACACTCGACCGGTGGTTTTTGCGTCTCTCATTTCAGGCTCTTTGCTTCAGGTGTGTCTTTGCTTCAGGTGCGCCTTTGCTTCAGGTGTGCCTTTGCATACCATGTCTGCGCAGCGGGACCACGCATCTTACCGTCACTGCTGCAATTACGATGATGCCGCCGGCCAGCGCCCATGTGCCGGGAGCCTCGCCAAGGAAAATATACACCCATACGGGATTCAGTATCGGTTCGATCACCGGTATCAGGCTTGCTTCCAGGGCGGAGACATGCTTTATTGCCATCGAATAGAGAATGTACGGTATCCCGAGCTGCAGCGTGCCCAGTACGACCAGGTACAGCCAGCCCCGGGCGTCCGGCATTTTGCTGAACAGGAACGGTACACCGATCACTGCTGTCAGCAGGTTCCCCAGGATCACCGAGCCGATCGGTGAACCATCCTTCTGCATCCGCATAAAAACCGTAAAAGCAGCGAATGAAATGCCGCTTCCTGCGGCAAGGATGTTCCCCAGCATGCCGCCCGTGCCCAGGTCGTCGATGAAAAACATGACCATGCCGGCCATAACGACTATTACCGTTACCCAATCAAAAAGGTCCACTTTCTCTTTCAACAGCCCTGCGCTGAGGAATATCACGTACACCGGGGCCGTATACTGAATCAGTATGGCATTGGCCGCCGTTGTGTTCTTTGTCGCGGCAACGAACAAAATAACCATGCCGGCATAGGCAAAAGCCGCGCCTATCTGGGCCGCGGACCAGTTGATCTTTGGTTTTCCCGTGGCTATGACTATTATCGCGCCGGAAATCACGCTCCTCATCCCGGCTATAGCCAGCGCGTGGGCCTCTATGGACTTTATCAGCAGTCCTCCAAGACTCCACATCGTCGCTGTTGCTGCAAGGAGTAAAATAGCTTTGGGTCGTTCCTTCAAAGACGCTTCTTTTTCCATAAAATCACCGTTTGTCCTGGTTCATCCTGTTTTTCTTCGATCCGCCATGTTTTCCAATGGCTCGTGCTGGTTTTACCTATTCGGCCATCAATCCACCCACCGGATCAGTTCTGAAGACCCGGGCAGTCCGGTTCCTGTCCCGGGTCTTCAATCCTGCAGTCAGGGCAGTTCAGTTTCTGTCCACGGTAAACGGCCTGCCGGTCATTCCGTGCACTTCACTTCAGTCCTGCAAATGCTTCATCAGCATCCTCAGCCTTTTCTCAACGAAACCCGGGATGAACTCGTGTCCGAAATACCTGTATACAGCGATTTCTTTCGGACAGGTCATGTGGTTGTACGCGGCAAATATCGTCGAAGGAGGCGTCACCCCGTCGATCAGCCCTGCCGCCATGAGCACCGGACACTTGATTTCCGGGGCCAGGTTCATCACGTCGAAATATGTCAACGTCTTTCTCGCCCGCTCTTCGACAGACGGGTCGGAGTATCTCCTGAAGAACTCGTTCAGCTCAAGGTAAGGCATGGACTGGGCAATATCGATGGCCCGGTCAAAGTTGCAAAGGTAAGGATACTCTGCCACGGCAACAGCAGGTATGTCCGAAAGCGCCGCTGCTGCAAGCGAGAGCCCTCCGCCCTGGCTTCCGCCCGTCACACCGATCCTGTCGGCATCCACACAGTCCATATTTGCGAGCACTTCGAGGGCGCGGACGCTGTCCATGTATACAGCGCGGTAGTAATACTCCTCCTTCGACAGTATCCCCTTGGTCATCCATCCCGAAGCATGGCCATGGGACGATACCACGTTATCCACACTGTTGCCCTGCTGCCCGCGCACCAGCATCTGCAGCACGGCATAGCCATGGAGTGCCGTATTCACTGCATCATGGATGCATCCGTCATAGGCCCAGTTGTACCCGTGGTACAGTACAAGGCCCGGGTATTTCCCCGGCCCGTCGGGCACGGCAAACCATCCGTCTATTTTTGCTCCATTGAAGCCGGCAAACGTGATCCTGCTGACCTTTACGCCCTTTGCCGGGTAATCATAAGGCTGCAGTTCATATTCCAGCGGCACCTTTGCCAGCTCCCGCTTTGTCGATTCCCAGAACTCGAAAAAATCCGGCTGCCTGGTCAGGGCAGGTTTGTACTTTCTCAATTCTTCAAGACTGAGATCATATGGCTGTAGCATCACGCACACCTCCGCATTTTTCTGTATGGGCAGTTCCTGTATATCAGATGATTTTATCGGTTTATGGATTAGTCAGCCGTCTCCCCTGTTTACCGTTCACTTCCCGGTTTAAGTTCCTTTACGAGATAATCGACAGTAAGATCGATAACTTCTTTCTCCCACAAAGAGTTGTTGAACGTGTGGTCGGCTTCCTTAATAACTTTCAGCGTTGCCCTGCTGCCGTAATACTGCAGGTACCTCTCGGAAACGCCGACAGGGACCGCACGGTCTTTTTCACCATGGATGATCAGGACGCTCCCTTCATATTTCCTTGCCTTGTCAAATATGTCGAGTCCCATCACATCATCGTAAAAGCCGATGCCGACGCGTAACCCTCCAAATTCGGCATACCCGACTTTTCTTATCTCTTCGATATCACGCCCGGATTCGGCCATCTGCTTTTCTATAAGTTCTCCCATGTTGCCCGCAGGGGCCCAAAGACAAAGGGCTTTAATGTCGTCCTTCCTTTCGCCGGCCAGGGCGCTGGCAACTGCACCGCCCATGCTCAGCCCGACAGCACCGATCCGCTCAGGGTCGATGCCGTCCAGGTTTTTCACAAAGTCCAGTATGTTGTGGGCGTCGAGTATCTCGCCGGAAAGGGTCATGTCAATGAAATCGCCGTCGCTTTCACCGCTTCCGCCGAAATCGAACCTGACGCTGGCGATGCCTTTTTTCTCAAGTGCCCTTGACAGCTTGACAAAAATGAAATGGGGCTCCATTTTGTTGCCGGTGAATCCATGGAATATTGCAACCACGGGTACCTTCCCGCTAACGTTATCAGGCATGTGGAGCATGCCTCTCAGTTTCAGTCCCCGGCTTGTCAGTTCGACCGCTTTCTGCACCGCTGCACCACCCTTTCAGGTATCAGGATTTGATTTAAAACCGGGCTTACCCCGGAGGAAATGCTTTCCGGGTATCCGGAAGCTCCTTAACATGTAATGAAGATGACTATCGCACATACTGAAGCTGTTTTCCTGGTTCAGAAGTCACTCACACGTTCAAAAGCTGCCTTTCACATGTACGGCTGCGTTCCTGAGCCCGTTCAGGCACCGGAGAGATACTCGAACGTGACGCAGCTTTCAAGCTCCCTGATGGCTGAAAGCTCGGCCGGCTGGGAACCCGAGGTCATCACGTTTGCCCCGGCTGCAGCCGCTGCCAGCCTGATCGTACTTTCAAAATCCAGGCCGTTATCCATGGAGTATGCCAGCGCGGCGACCATGGAATCCCCGGCTCCGACAGTACTCTGCACTTCGACCTCAGGGGCGTGTACCAGCACCGTCCTTAGCCCGTCAGCAAAAAGCGCCCCTTTTGCACCCATGGAAACGACGACCATCCCGATCCCATGATCCCTGACAAGCACTCCCGCATATTCTGCGGCCTGTCCGGCGTCCTTCACATCGGTCCCGAAAAGCCTTCCCAGCTCATATATGTTCGGCTTTACGAGGTATGGCCCCGCCCCGATCCCCTTCTTCAGCAGTTCACCGTCCGCGTCGAGTATCGCTTTAGCACCTTTCTGCTTCACGGCACCGATCCACCTGTAATATATACCTTTATCCACATTTTCAGGCACGCTTCCGGAAAAAACTACGATCGAGCCTCTGCCTACCCGGTCCAGCAGCTTTCTTTCCATCATTTCCAGGTCATGCCCGGAAACCTCCGGGCCGGGTTCGTTTATATCGGTATTCGTCCTGTTCCTTGCATCGATGACTTTCAGATTGGTCCTGGTTTCGCCGCTGATGAACACGAAATCATTTTCGATGCCCATGTCATCAAGATATTTTTTGATATACCTGCCGGCAAAACCGCCCAGGATGCCCATCGCCATACTGCGGCCGCCAAGGCTCCTGATGACCTTGGATACGTTTATCCCTTTGCCGCCGGCATCCACCCTCATGGAAGACACCCTGTTGACTGCGTCGACTCTAAAATCATTTATGACGACCGTCTTGTCGACAGCCGGATTGAGCGTGATCGTATATATCATATTTTTTCTCCGTACCAGGCATTTGACTTAATTGTAGAATTGAACGGGCAGCATGTCAATCGGTCATTGGTCGGGGACAGTCCTGCAAAAACGTTTTGGGGGAACGATCCTGTGAAAAAAGAAAAGGATAGGTTGGAGACGGTCCTGTGAAATGAAAGGGACGGTTCTCCAGGATCCGGTTGGAGGGTGGTTCTTCAAAATTGCCGGTACGCAGTGATCCATAAAATCAGGCCGGATGACCGGGCGGGGTCCATAAAATCAAGGCTGCAAAAAAACCAAAAGGCACGGGAACTGGCCTTGAGCCCTGTCCCCGCACCTGGTCCACGTGTTTTTTCCGTACACGCCACCTGCATCTGTTCCAGTACCTTGTACATGTATCTTGTCCTGTATCCGGCGCTTGTACGTGGCGGCCGTACCTGTCACATCCAGCCGGGCCCCATGCCCGGCTCTCATGCCTGGTCCCGTGTCCGGCCTCCATGCCCGGCACAGGCACCAGGACCACTTTCCCCGGCCTCCGTGCTGTGTCGTGATTCCTGCCGATGCAGGCCTTCCCGGATCACAGCTTCTCGATGAACCGGCCGTTGACCTTGCGGATTTCAACGCCGGCCTCCTCCAGCATCTTCCTGACCTTTTCCTGTTCCACGTGGCGCTTTGTCTTGATGCCGTTTGCCTTGACGAGTTCTTCCATGGTCATCACGAAATAGCGGATAGCCTTGTACTGCGGCATCGTTTTATTTATTTCCTTTATCGCCGCGTCGAACCTTGCCGCCAGTTCGCTTTCCGACAGCAGGTTGCCTTCTCTGTCGACAACATTTTCAGCATCCACCACCAGCTTCGCGCATATCTGCACGTCCCCGTCGGGAGCCATATTGCCCCATACGAACGAGTCTTTGACGCCCGGAATGTTGTTGAGCTGGACTTCATATTCCTCGGGGAACGCCTTCTTCCCGCTTGTCAGCACGATCATGGATTTCGCGCGTCCGGTTATCCTGATGAAGCCTTCATCATCGATATATCCCACATCGCCGGTCCTGAGCCAGCCGTCTTCCGTGAAAGCTTCCGCCGTGGCCTCGGGGTCTTCGTAATATCCAAGCATCACGTTGCCGCCCCGGACTATGATCTCTCCTATCCCGTTCTCATCAGGCGATTCGATCGCGACCTCGACGCCTCCCAGCGGATGACCGATGGTGCCCGGCACATTTACGAAGTCATTGTTCGTCGCAACAACAGGGGACGCCTCCGTCAGCCCATACCCCTGCAGCAGCCGGAACCCGATCCGGTCGAATCCTACCACGACTTCTTTGTCCAGCGGAGCAGCGCCCGATACAGCGAGCCTGAGATTCGGCCCGATCTTCTCGAACACGCTCCTGAACAGTTTTCTTCTGGCGTCGATACCGACTGCTCTTAGCAGGTCCGATATCCCGATGAGTATTCTGAACAGTTTTTCCTTGCCCGATTTCCTTATCCCATCCTGCAGTTTCCTGTACATGGCTTCAAAAATCGCCGGTACCGCCACGAGGACCGTGACGTTGTATTCCTTCAGGTTCTGTGCGATATGTTTTATGCCGTCGCCGTAAACGACGCATGCGCCGCTGTGCAGCATCACCAGGAGTCCCACTGTATTTTCGAAAGTATGGTGCAGCGGCAGCAGTGACAGGTGGGTATCCCTTTCGTTGATATCTATTATCGTGGTAACAGATGAAACATTGGCAGCCAGGTTGGCATGTGACAGCATAACGCCCTTTGACGTACTGGTCGTGCCGGAAGTGAACAGCAGCACCGACATCTTTTCCCTGTCTATCGGCGCATCCGTAAACGACCTGTCGCCGGACTCAAGTAACTTCCGGCCTTTTTCGACCAGGTCCGGCATGGCCAGGAACCTGGTATCATCCTGTCCTGCTGCATCAGGGTCCAGCTTTTCCATACAGATGAAAAACCGGATGGCGTCGTTGCTCTTCGAGATTTCCACCATCGTATCGTGGTAAGCCGGGCTGTAGAAAATCGCCTCTACTTTCCCCCTGGCCGTCAGGTTCTCTATCTCGTTTTTCGGAAGGTGCCTGTCGAGCGGCACTGCCACACCGGTGCCGTTAACGATGGCAAAATAGCACACGCCCCATTCATAACGGTTTTCACCGATAACAGATATCCTCATGTCCTTCATGCCCAGCGACATCATCGCAGTTCCGAGACTGTCCACATCATCCCTGAGGTCATTGAACGTTCTGAAAGTGATCCTGCCTGCTTTATCCCTGAACCTGAAAGCAGGCTTGTCACCGTATCTTTCCGCGCTGTTCCTGACCAGTTCCCGAAGATCGCCCACGATTCTCGGCTCATAGTATCCAATACCTTCTACGACTCTTCTTCCGTTTTTGATACTGATCTTTACACCTTTCTTCATACCAGCTTCTCCTTCATCTAAATTAAATGGATGAAGCACAGAACATGAGCTGTGGGATCCAGGATGTTATCACTTCATCATATAACTTAATATTATTATCAGGTAATAATTATTATAACTGAAATCATTCAAGTGTGCAATACTTATGCTGCAAAATATTGCGCTGACCCCGCGATAATACTATCCTGCATCTTTTCAGCGAAAATAACGCCGGTTTAAAATGGAGTGGCTGCGTTTCCAGTGGAGCAGCAGGAATGACCTTTATAGCGCCTGTTCATAGAGAAGAAAGAACCTTTATAACGCCCGTTCATAGAAAGGAGATATGTTCAAAATTGCAAGTAATGCATGCGGATGTGAAAATTTTCATTTACCATAATGCACTCTTGACAGTATTATGTAACTTGATATTGAAGATGTTCAATAAATTTAGCAGGAAATACGCACATTAGCTGCAAATTTGCACACCGGGGTTGAGTTATCATAAGCATAAGCTGCAAATCTGCACGCCAAAACAGGGTTATCAAAAACATCAGCTACGATTCTGAACACCAGGGCAGCGTTATCATAAAAATCGTTACTGGCGGCTTGCCTGGCTTCTCTGCGCCCTGCCCGGCCTGCGCACTGCGAGGACTACCAGTACCGAGCCCGCCATGCAAAGCGCCAGCAGGTACATCGGAAGCATAAACCCATGGTTCTCCGCAAGAAACCCGACTGCCAGTGGAGTTATCATGGCGGCGAGATTGAATGCCAGGACCGTTATCGCCGACGCAGATGCGGTCCTCTCCGGGAACTCACTGCAGCTTATCATGACAAGGGCAACGGTGTTAGCGCCCTGCAAAAAGCCGCCTGCAAATACAAGGAAAACGATCAGCGGCACCATGGACGGACCGGCTGCAAAAGCTGCCGCCATGCAAACCGCCGACAGGATGCCTGCAGCGGCATAAAACCTTTCGATCGGAATACGCCTGAAAAAGAAGGGAGAAGCAAACCTCATCAAAAGCGCGCCAAGGAAAAATACGGTGGACATGAGCCCGGACAATTGCTGCTCCATGCCTTTCTCCTGCTGGAAAAAGACAGGCATCCAGACAGACAGCCCGTACATGAAGCTGAAGTAAAGCAGGCAGGCACACAGTATCAGCCAGCCATTCAGGTTCCTGAAAACTTCTGCCGGGTTTCCCGCAGTTCCGGCACGCCTCCTGGCCATGTCCGCGTACGGCGTGGAGGGCATGATCCTGCGCCCCACGACAAGGTAAGCAGCACCGACCACGGCCGACATGATTCCTGACAGCAGGAAGGGCACCGAAAAAGATCCCGGCCTTGCAGCATCGACCGTCAGCGCTACAAAAACAGGCGCGGCCATGGCACCCGTCGAGTAAAAAGCATGGGCAACGGGCAGTATCGTGTCTTTGTGTTCAGGGTATACTTCGGTTATCGCACCGTTCATCATCACATCGATGCCGGTGTATCCGATACCTGAAGCGAGCACGAACAGCAAAAGCAGCATGTATCCGCCGTTGTGAGGGAGGAATACGGGGAGGACACCTGTCAGGATACTGCCCGCTGCCAATAAAGCAAGACACGCAGATATGACATATATCTTGTTGTACCTCTCACCAAAAAGAGAAAGCCACACGGCTGTCAGCAATCCACCGACGGATTGGACCGTGATGATGAAACCGTGTCTGCTTTCGGTGATATTGAAATATTGCATGATCAGCGAAGCGTTCGGTCCGAATGAATTGACATAAATGGCATAAACGACGAACGCTCCGCAGCAAAGGCACGCAAAAAACAAATACATCGAATCGAGCTTTTTCTTCATTTCCCTGGTTCCTTTTATCTTTTTTCCTGTATTTCTTTTATACCTTCCACCTGGAATTTCTCGTTTATCTTTGCTTCCTGTACTGCTCTCTTATCCTCAGCAGGGGGACTCTTATCCCCTTCAGCCGGATGCATCATGACTGCAGCAGTTACCTGGCCAGCCTTCCTGTCTGCAGTTCCGGTTTCGCTACTTCCTGTCCCGGCAATTACCATCCTGTCAGTTCCCTGTTTTGAATGTGCCTACTATATCCTTCAGTTCGGCTGACAGGTCCGACAGCATCGAAACAGAGGACAGGACCTCCTGCTGGTTCGCAGTCTGCTCCTCGATAACGGCTGCTATCTCTGATGTCCCTTCCGTCGTCTTCCTGGATATCTCATTGATTTCACTGCTCAGCCTGCTGACTTCAGAAATCTGTTTTTCTATCTGCCTTATCCCTTCGGCGACGGCAGAAATGTTTTCAGCCGATTCGCCGCTTGTTGCAAGTATTGCATTGAACGCTTCTCCCGACTGCCTGGCCGATGTTGTACTGTCATTTACTGCAGTCAGTCCGTTTGCCATAAGTTCAGAGACGCTGTCCGACTGCCTGCTTATATCATTGAGCATTTTCGCGATCTCTCCTGCAGCCTTTCCGGAGGCTTCTGCCAGTTTGCGTATCTCCTCGGCAACTACAGCGAATCCGCTTCCGTGCTCACCGGCCCGCGCAGCCTCGATCGCTGCGTTCAGCGCCAGCAGGTTAGTCTGTTCGGCGATGGCAGTTATGGTTTCTGTGATGTCGCCGATCATTCCTGTTTTGCTTTTCAGTTCAGTGGCCGATGCATTCGTGAGCATAAGCTTTTCCCTGATACCTTCGATCTGCGATACAAGGTCCATCACCTTGTCATACCCGTTTTTCGCAGCTTCATTGGCAAGTTTTGACGAAGCCAGCGCATTCTCCGTACTCACCGTCATGATCCTGATATTTTCTGCCAGTTCTTTCACAACCTCGCCCGAGATCCCGACTTTGTCCGACTGGACTGCTGCCCCGGCGGCGACCTGCTGGACCGATACTGCTATTTGCTCGATAGCCTTCGCATTCTGCTCCGATACGGTTTTGAGCGCATCAGCAGAAGATGCGGCGTCATTGGCCGTCCTGGTCATTTTCTCCAGGATCCTCCTGAGATTGGCATGCATATCGTTGAAAGCCTCTGCCAGTATCTTCAGTTCATCGTTGTTCCTGACTGAGATCGGCTCAAGCGTCAGATCGCCTTTTGCGATAAGGCGGGCACTTTCAGCGATCCTGCGGACTGTCCTGGTGATCCTTCCTATGTATAGGCTGCCTGCCGCAACGCTGGCTGCAGCGACCGCAATGCAAAGCAACAGGTTGGCATTCCGTATGGAATTTGCCCTTTTGACAAGCTGCTCTCTTACATCCTTCTGGATCTTGAGTTCATTGGAAACGAAATCGTTGACATTTGTCCTCAGAAACAGCCCTGTCCGGGAATTTTCCGAAACCAGGGCCGAATACTGGCCAGATCCTCCGTCTTCTTCCAGGCTGATTATCTGCCGTGCATTATCCTCAATTTTTGCAAACATACTTTTTACAGATTCCAGGATGGACAGCGACTGCGGATCAGTCGTCCATTCAGCGAGCTTTTCAAGGTTTTGATTCGTGCGGTCAAGCGCTTCCACCACCGCATTCTTATGCTCTTCTTTCCTTTCCTGCAGATACCTGTCACTAACGTTTATTATAGTATCAAGATCTTCGATCATCATGTTCCCGATGATCGTGGTCTCCGCCATCTCGTCCAGCTTCTTGATAGACTCGCTGAGTGCCAGTTGTCCCATGATCCCGATCGCTGCCATGATAACTGATATGATCAGCAGCGCTGCTGCTAATTTTGCCCTGATACTCAAACCTTTTTTGCCAACTGACATACCCGGTGTCACAGATACTTCCCTCATATACCGAAATACCTCTCATAAACAGTTTTCTGAACATCAGCGTTTTATGTCGCTACTGACAATGTTTTCTGTGTTATATAAAAATTGCCATAAACTAAAGAACAACTGAAGGTGCATCCGGGATGCACCTTCAGTTTGCTTCTGTCGCACAGCTTTGTTTACTCTATTTCACTTACGGCGACCCTGCGCCCCTCATCGCTGGATTTACGCATGGCTTCAAGTATGCGTATGATCTGTGCGCCATCATGGAAATCGGGCTTGACCGTGCCTTTGCCTGCTACCGCATTCAGGAAATCATTGAACGCGTTGACAAAGGTGTGCTCGTAGCCGATTATATGTCCGGGCGGCCACCACGCCGAAACGTACGGATGGTCGCTCTCCGTGACCATGATGGTGCGGAAGCCCTGCTCTTTGCTGTCATGGGTGAAATCCAGGTACTGGAGCTCGTTCATGCGCTCCAGGTTGAAAATGATAGCGCCTTTGCTGCCGTAAACTTCGAAATAGTTGTAGTTCTTCCTTCCGACCGCGAATCTCGAGGATTCGATGCTGCCAAGCGCGCCGTTGGCAAACTCGACCACTGCGAACGATGCATCGTCCACTTCGACATCCCCGAATTCGGTCGCACTTGCACCTGTGCCGGCGGTAAATGCCGTTGCGCCGACACCCGGCAGAGGACGCTTTTTGATGAACGTTTTGTTCACTGCGGTCACTGCCTCAGGTTCCCCTATCAGGTACCTTGCCAGGTCGACCGCGTGTGACGACAGGTCAAACAGCGGACCGCCGCCTGCCTTATCCTTCTGAAGCTGCCATGACAGCGGGAAATTCGGATCGGTGATCCAGTCCTGCAGGTAGGCCCCACGCCAGTGGTAGATCGTGCCGAGCCTGCCTTCCTCGATCATCTGCTTTGCATAAGCAACGGCAGGCGCCCTGCGGTAGTTGTGGTTCAGGTAATGTACGACACCAGCCTTCTCAACTGCATCTACAACTTCCAGGGCATCTGCATACGTCAGTGTGAACGGCTTCTCGCACACTATATGCTTTCCTGCCTTTGCAGCAGCGATCGCCATTTCCTTATGTTCAAAGGTGGGAGTCCCGATATCGACCACGTCGATATCATCGCGCTCCATAATGGTGCGCCAGTCGTAGGTGACCTCTTCGTAGCCCCATCTTTTCGCAAAATCCTCAAGCGGAGTCTTGTTGCCCGCGATAACTTTCAGCACAGGCTCGAATTCCGTGTCGAAAAACTCACTCACCCTGCGCCATGCATTGCTATGCGCCTTCCCCATGAAGCCGCCGCCTATCATGGCTATGTTTATCTTCTTCTTTCCCATGGATAGCCTCCTTTCACTTCCAGGATGTCCGGGCTTCCTGCAGGCTCCGTCTTCCTGCGTTGTTCTTGCCGCAGTGCGGATCCTGCCAGGAATGTCCCTTCATGCTGCCTTGATTATCCCTTCATGCTGCCCGGATCATTTAAAATTTGCAGCGATCTTCTTCAGGTTCTTCACACTGATGGCTACAGCCTCTTCCTCCATACCCAGCCACTCGGGTGCCGGCGCGTCGATCTCAACGGCGAGGAATCCCTTGTAGTTCGCCTTGTGGAGCAGTTCAGCCAGTTTCATGTTGTCGACCATGCCGAATCCCACAGGTACGCCGCAGAAGAAGTACCAGTCAGTGGGTTTTGCTGTCGGATGCATCTTCAGGTCCTTGATGTGGGTCGAGAACGTGTAAGGTGCAAGCTTTTCCATCCCTGCCACCGGATCGTCCAGCAGGCGGAGGAAATTGCCGGTGTCGAAGTTGATGCCGAAATTGGGGGAATCTACTCTCTCGATGATTTCAAGCATCTCATCGGACGTATAGTCGATGTGGTTTTCGGCAGCCAGCTTCACACCATGTTCTTCTGCGATTTTGACCGCTTCCTTGTACATGGGTACGAGCCTTTCGATGTGTTCGCGGTGATTTTCATGGCGCCAGTCGAATGCAGACCCGGTGATGCGCATTACGTCGGTGCCGAGAAGGCGCGTCTTGGGTATCAGCGACTTCATTTCTTCAAATGCATCCGGGTTCAACCCGCGTTCCAGTCCGTTCGGATGTCCCCATGCAAACACCGTGTCGAAGCCGTATTCCTTCAGCTTGGCGCCGAGTTCTTTAAGGTAGCCGTCGTCAAGGCTGGGGAGGAAACAGGTCTCAAGTGATACGCCATCTACGTCGAGCTTCTTCGCGAATTCCAGGAAGTCATCTACGGTCCAGAGCCTTTCAGGCTTTTCCTGGAAATCGTACACTTCCCCGAAATACCTGTGGAAACAATAACTGTCGATTCCTACCTTCATATCTAACCCTCCTGTTGTTTTGTTTTTTATGATTTCCAATTTGCCATCCGACATGCAGCCGGCTGTAAATTTGGCTGCCGTTCGGATCATCGTCCTGTTTATGTACGAAATGCAAACAGATACCCGCCGCCAGTACCGGCGGTGGATACCTGTTGCCTTGCATTATCAGAGTTCCCTGTCCTTCCTCTGGAGGAGCACAGCAGCGATAATGATGACGCCCTTGAATGCATTTATGAGGTACACGTTCACGCCGAGCAACGTGATCATGTTGTTGATTATGCCCAGGATCAGCATACCCCAGAGCGCGCCTGATATCCTGCCCTTGCCGCCTTCCATCGAGATCCCGCCTATGACTGTCATCGCTATGGCGTTCAGTTCATAAGCGTTTCCTGACGACGTCGAGTTGATGGAGCCCATACGCGAGCTTTCGACGATCGCGGCTACCGAGATCGCCAGTCCCAGGAGCGTATATGCCAGGACTTTGACCCTGTCAGTGTTTATACCGGAAAGGCGAGTGGCCTTTTCGTTGGACCCCACTGCGTAAATGTGCCGTCCGATTTTCGTGTATTTCGATATGAACCAGAACAGCACGAACATCACTGCGTAATAGACGACAGGCATCGGTATCTTGCCGAACAGCATGTAGTTCGATATCTGGATGTAGAACGGCGCCTTCGTCTTGTCAAGGTAAAAACCACCGCCCTGCATGTAGAACATGCACAGTGAACGGTAGATATACATCATACCCAGCGTCACGATAAATGAAGGAACACGTCCTTTCGTGACTATGATGCCTGTGATCGTGGACATGGCACAGCCTGCCAGGATCCCAAGGATAAGTCCCAGCACCACGTTGCCGGTATTGTTGACGAACGAGACCGTGATGGCTGCAACCGCCACCATCTGTGCACCGACAGACAGGTCGATATTGCCGGATATGATCACGAACGACATTCCCAGTGCTATGATGCCTATGACCGCGTGGTTGCGAAGGATGTTCATGAAGTTCTGGAACGACAGGAACTGAGATCCTTCAGCGATCGTACCGGCAATGATCATCGCGATTACTACCAGGACAATGCTGTTGTTGCTCACAACCTTTTTCAGAGAATCGAGTCTCTGCTTGGAAACTGTGTTTTGCATCTTCCCCTACTCCCCAAATCTTTGATTTAGCTGTCTGTTTCAGACTGTTAGTTCAAGCTGCCTCCCGTCGACAGTATCATGATGTTCTCTTCTGTCAACTGGTCGCGGCTCAGCTCTCCCCGCAGTTCCCCGTGGTACATTACGAGGCAGCGGTCACACAGCCTGATTATTTCCTGTGCCTCTCCTGAAGTTACGATAATGCCGATCTTCTGCCTGGCAAGCTTCATTATCTCGGTGTAAATCTCGTTTTTCGCGCCCACGTCCACGCCCTGCGTCGGGTTGGACATGATCATGACGTCCGGTTTTGCATTGAGCCACTTCGAAAGGACGCACTTCTGCTGGTTTCCGCCTGACAGGCTCGTTATTTTGCAAAACAGGCTGTCAGTTTTGATCCTGAGTTTTTCAACAAACTCTCCGGCAATAGTCCTTTCTTTTTTGCGGCAGAGACGTATACCGCGGCGGCATTTTTCCAATACCGTTATATTTATGTTGTCCTGGACTGACAGATCCTTGATGATCGCGTTTTCCTTACGGTTGGGCGGCAAAAAACCTATCCCGAGCTTTTTGGCATGGGACGGATGGCGGACCGTCAATGGTTTTCCGTCCTTGAGCACCGTTCCCGTGTGGCGCAGGTCGCCGAACAGCGCACGGACCATTTCATCCTTTCCGTCGCCAAGAAGCCCTGTGATCCCGAGGATCTCTCCTTCCCTCAGTGTGAAACTGACCCCTTTTACCCGGTTGCCCACCGTGAGGTCCCTGACTTCCAGCAAAACCCTTCCGATTTCGCGTTCCTCGTAGACCTGCTGGTTGAGCACATCTTTGCCGACCATCATCCTCGCCAGGTCGGCCTGATTTATCTTGGTACCGTCCGGCTGGGTTATGCTGCCGGAAGCTACATTCTCCCCGTTCCGCAGGACGGTATAGCTGTCACAGAAATCAACGACTTCCCCGAGCTTGTGCGAAATGAATATGACCGTTACATCATGATCCCTGGTAAGGCCGCGGATAATGTTGAAAACATTGTCTATCTCTTTCTGCGTAAGTGATGTCGTCGGCTCGTCCATTATTATCAGCCTTGCATCCATCAGCAATGCTTTTGCTATTTCAACTATCTGTTTGTACGATGTTTCCAGGTCCCGCATCATTGCCCTGGGATCGATGGAAACATTCATTTTACTGAATATTTTCGCCGTTTCCTCGCACATCTTCTTCGCGTCGAGCATCCCGTTCTTCCTGTGCAGTTCGCGTCCAAGGAACAGGTTCTCGTAGACCCTGAGGTCGTTGACAACGTTCAGTTCCTGGTGGATGAAAGCGATGCCCAGTGCCTGGGAGTCGGCTGGTGAGCTGATCCTCGCAGGTTCCCCGAACAGGTATATCTCTCCTGAATCTTTGGGGACAACTCCTCCGAGAATATTCATCAGCGTCGTCTTGCCCGCCCCGTTTTCGCCAAGCAGCGCGTGGATCTCGCCCTGCCGGACGTTGAGACTGACACCTTTCAGAACCGTAACCCCGCTGTACGATTTAACGATGTCCTTCATCTGCAATGAGAATTTTTCCATGCCGGTCTCCTCACTTATAACACTTCTGCCGTCACGTTGACACTACTGTGCTTACGTTGCTGTCCTCAAGTTTCCACCAAATCACAGCACAGCTGTGATCCTGCCGGTAAAAGCTTCTGTCTGCCGGCGATCCTGCTGTTTGCCGGCCCCTGCTGTCAAAACCAGTTGTTGACACTTACATCAGCATGCTTATACAGGAGACGGCTGCGCGCCGTCTCCCATATAATTTGTGGTTTGCATGCATTTTTCATGCGGGCGGGATCCTGTTAACGGATCCCTTCGCCCGGACCACCTTGTCCATTAGTACGGAGCGTCAGGTGTTATGCCATTTTCATCGAGCCATGCCTGGTAATTTGTGCGGTCAAGGTTCTTCGGAGGAATGATGACTTTCTTCTCATAGGTCTTACCTTCCTGGAGTCCTGCTGCCATCTCGACAGCCGTGATCATCATGTAAGGATCGTAGGTCTGTGATGAGATCCACATCTCAGGATACTGGTCCATTACCTTGAAGTAAGCCTGTGATCCGCCGCCGCCGGTGATGACCTTGATCTCGCCCATACGACCGGCTTCGTTGATAGCCTGGATAAGGCCGATGGAAAGCTCGTCGTCGGTAGAGTAGATCCCGTCGATACCGCTCGGATATGCGGTCAGTATATCCGTCATGATGCGCAGTCCGGTCTCAGGAGCACCATTCTCAGCGCCGTACTCCTGGAGGATCTCGATTTCAGGATACTTTTCCTTGATAGTATCCCTGAAGCCGTTGACGCGCTGGTTGAAGATCTCTCCATATGCAGGGATGTTGGCTATAACGACTTTGCCTTTGCCGCCAAGTTTCTCTGCAATGTATTCGGCACCAAGGACTCCCATCGCATAGTTGTCTCCTGCTACATAGTAGTCAGGTTCAGTCGCGCCGAGAGTACGGTCGAAGTTGATCAGCGTGATGCCTGCGTCCTTGATCTTCTGTGCTGCCGTGCCGAGGGTGTCGTTGTGCGGCATCAGGACGATGATTTCGCAGCCAAGCTGAATCAGTTCGTCGATGTGGTTTGCCTGGGTGTTTTCATCTGCCGAAACCAGGAGCTTATAGTTGAGTCCCAGTCTCTTCGCGGTCTGGTCGGCTGCCCACTGTACAGCTGCAACCCAGCCAGTCGGAGCTTCAGGAACCGATATACCTACCAGGCCTTTTTCGCCGGTCGACGGTTTATCGCCGTTGTTATTGGACGGTGTCTGTCCCGACGTATTGCCCGGAGTGTCAGCGGGCTGCTGCTTCTGTCCGCATGCTGCAAACGATACTGCCAGTACTACACACAGTAAGATTGCTAATAGTTTCCTCACTTTTCTTCCTCCTTGTTTGCGTTGTTGTTTATGTCACAAACGGCATATGCCGTATGTGCCGCCAAAAATCATCCGAAAACGGAACGCAGGAATCGCAGGCCGTTCCCTGCAAGGGTGTCCGGGCTATCCGCCAGCGGACGCCATAGTGATACAGCCCTTGCGATCTCTTTTATCCTGGGTGTGAAAGACTCAATAACGACAGGGCCGTCGTAATCCGCATCTTTTAAAGCTTCGCGGATCTCTTCCCAGTTGAAATGGTCTTCCCCCGGCGTACCGCGGTCGTTGGCACAGGCATGGAAATCGAATATCCTGCCCTTAGCGGAACGGATAGCGTCGGGGATCGATTTTTCTTCGATGTTCATATGGAACGTGTCGAGAAGGAATCCTACATTCTCATACCCGATTTTATCGAGGAAATGCAGGCCCTGTTCGACAGTGTTTATAAAATCGGTTTCGAAACGGTTCAGCGGTTCGATGGCCAGTTTTACGCCCCTGTTTGCGGCATACTCGGCAAGACGCTTCATGTTTTCGACAGCATGATCCATCTGGCGCTGTCTTTCTTCCCTGTCGGCAAGCCGAGTCCTTCCCACGGCCGCATACATCGGGCCCGCCACGTATGGCGAGCCCACTGCGGCCGCCATTTCGATCAGGCGTTTTCCATAGGCCATACCGTTTTCACGATACTCAGGCACATCGCTGCTGATGTCCCTGGTCTCGCCATATGCTCCGCAGACATGCACCCTTATGCCTGTCCGCTGTGCTTCGGCGGCCACTTTCTCGTCATCTATCAGCTCAGGCCTTTCCACAGCGATCTCATATATGTCGAACCCCAGTTCCTTTGCATGCTGCAGTTGTTCCAAATCTTCTGTTGTAAACGGTGATACCCAGATATACGAGCTTGCTCCAATCATCATAACATTTGCTCCATTGTTTGCCTTGTTTGTTTTTTCGTTCATTGCTGCTGTGAATCGCTGATGTCGTGCCTATGGAAATTCAATACGTTTTTGTTAGCCGGTAAATTTACAACTTGTTATAATCATTTTACATAAAATAATATATCAGTAGATTCGATTTATGTCAATAATAAACGATAAATTTCATTAAAATTCGATAATTATTATGAAATGTTCCAGTCCAAAAGAAAGGAAACGCTAACAAATAATAAGTGTCGATCTAGTAAGTGACAATCAAAGCAGCAAATCAGCAAAAACAAATCTAATAAAAAATACCCCGAACGGCAACATTGGGAAATGATCGGCCAAAGCGCCGTATCGGGGTAAATCTGCACTTAGTTTGTCGGCCAGGTATCCGGATACCGCTTAGTCAGGCAGGCGTTTACAGTTCGGTCACGCTGAAGCCGAAGACTTTTGCAAGCTGCCTCAGTTGCGGCCTGACATCGCCGACTATTATGAGCGAATGGTGCGAGCAAAGTTCGTCCATGACCCTGTGCCCGTCCTTATAACGGATCAGTGCGCCGTTCCTGCAGTCGGAACCCGGGTACTGCACGTAATCCTCTATCTCCGCCTCGATGACGCTCAGCTTCTTAAAGCCAGGATAAATCTTTGCCAGCGTCACTTTCCCCTTCGGGAAACGGCAGTCAACCATGACCGCATCATCATTGACTATCTCGAGGACCTTCGGGCGCAGCGTCCACTCGGTGCAGAAGCACCTGGGCGCAAGGCCGAAGTAGCCGCAGTGCACGCCAAGGGCGTGGTTGTCGGGATCATCGATGTCCGGGAACTTGTCGATTTTTTCATGTGCAAGGGCCGCCATGCCCACAAGGAACGGATACAGGTTCGTCATCATTATGGGCTTTTCGATGGAGCGGTAGATTATATACGTCGAAAGCAGCGTCAGCGTGTCTCCCTCGCACGCCCAGATGATATTGTCCCGTTCAAAGAGCATGTTCCATGCAAGGCACGGCGTCGTGTCGCAGTTGAACGACTCGTTCAGGCAGTTGGCGCCGACTCCCGCGACATCTCCGATCTCGTCGATGACTTCCTTTATGGCTATATATATCTTCACGGCGCGCAGGAATGCCGTCCGGCTTACGCCTTCCTGCCTGATGTCCCAGTCGGCGCTCACCTTCAGCGCCTCTTCGTCAGAGATCTGTTTCGCACGGTCGCCGACTGCCTTCCAGCTCCGGTATATCAGTTTGCAGCCGAACACTTCCTCCATCGTTTCGGTGCTTTCCTTCTCCCACCAGTAGAAACGCTTGAATATGTTGGCCTGCATCCCTTCGCCTGGCGAATCCTGGAACATGAGGAACTTAGCTCCCTGCTTAAGGCTCCGCTTAACGGCGATGGCCCTCAGGATCGTTTTTGCCATTTCGATGCTGTAGGGTGAAAATACCGTGCAGCCCAGGTCGCGCAGATAAGTGACTATCTCCCAGTCCCACATCTCCACGGTGCCGAACCGTGACGTAAGCACGACCATCGGCAGGTCATACGCTTTCATTTCTTCATTGTGGCGGAATGCCGCAAAAATCAGCTGCGGAAAAACAATGGCATCCGCTTCGGGCAGAGGATCTCCCACGCACACTTCGGGAAGGAACTCCGCCACATCCCCGTAATATTCACGGAGGCGCGCCATCTGATCCTTGAACTCCTGCCTTTCGCGTTCATTCGCTTCGGCGAAATACAATGGAACCAGACGTACTTTCATTTTTCATACCCCCTGGTACTTAAATTGATCGGTGTCAGAACGTTATTACATGCTTTATGCCTTTCGCAGCCCGCGCGTTCTCAAAAGCGGTCATGATATCCTTCAGTTCATAGCGGTGGGTTATCATCGCCCTGACATTTAAAAGCCCCTGCGCCACAAACTCGAGAGTTTTCCTGAACTGCGCGATGCTGGACCTGGTCGATCCCGTCAGGTACAGTTCCCTGTAATGCACGAGATTGGTGTCGAGGGGGACAGGCTGCTTGTCTGCCGGGATGCCCCCGAAGAAATTGACCCTTCCGCCGTAATTCATCAGCGGCAGCATCGCCGACTGTACCTGTGGCACCGGGCACGCGGTAATGGCTATGTCGAGGCCGCGCCCGCGCGTCCATTCTTTCACGAAGCCGGCCAGGTCATCCCCGCTGTATGTCTCTATATATGGCAGTATCTCTTTGCAAAGGTCCAGCCTTTCCTGGGACAGGTCGTTCATCATCACCGATGCTCCCGCCATATGGAGCAGCATCGCATGGCTGACGCCGATCGGTCCTGCTCCCACCACCAGCGCATACTCGCCCGGCTTGACGAAGCACTTCGTAAAGCCGTTGTACGCACAGGAAAGAGGTTCTGTGACCGCCGCTTCCTCGGGTGTCACTCCGTCAGGCATCAGCATCAGGTTGCCGCGGACCACCGCATCCGCCGGTATCCTGACGTATTCTGCAAAAGCGCCGTCCATGTTGATCCCGAACGCGCGATAATCGTCGCAAAGGTGGAAATCGCCCGATACGCAGCGGTCGCATATGCCGCAGCCGATGTTGGGCTGCACTGCTACCTTCATACCTTCCCTGTAAAACGGCACATTTTTGCCGACCCTGACGATCGTGCCGGCAAATTCATGCCCAAGCGTGAGAGGATGTTCCTCATCAACACCCTTATACCCGTTCTGCCACATCCGGATATCGGTCCCGCATATCGCAGCTGCATCGGTCTTCAGCAGCAGTTCGCCGTCTCCGATCTCCGGTATTTCAGTTTCTGTCAGCCTTATATCATTGGGGCCGTACAGTTTCAAGCTGAGCACCCATGACCCTCCTTTACACATTGCAACTTGTTTTTTTACCGCCGGTCAAAGCCTCACGATGCTTTTCGTCAATATGGAACGGTTCCCCGCTTCGACTATGCTCACTGCCTGTCTTCCATCCCATCCGGTCACCGGCGGTTCGGTATCGTTTATTATCGCTTCAGCAAAAGCAATGTCCTCAGCCAGGTAAGCATCTGCAAAAAGCGTCATCCAACTGCTTATGAACGGCGTCGAAGTCCCGTGCTCCACGGTGGTGCATTTTATGAAGCTGGCGTCGGACCTGCCCACGTGCAGGACTCCCTTCGTTCCCACTATCTCCATCCTCGAATCGTATCCGTACTGGACGTAAGCGGCGCCGTCGATCGAGAACTGGACTCCGTTCTCAAACACGCCGTTCATCAGGACACTGTCGTAATAGTCGGGATATTCGGCTTTTGCTTCCGGGTTCCTGAAGTTGCCTGCCACCGCATACAGTTCCCTTATCTCAGATCCGGCAAACCAGCGTATCGAATCGATATCATGGCTGTTTATCTCAGCGAGTATGCCGTTGGACTTTTTCAGGTCATACATCCACGGGCGGGGTTTACTCGGACCTCGCGTACACGAGTGGATCTGGACCAGGTCCCCTATCACGCCTTCCTCCAGCAGCCTCCTGGCTTCCCTGAAGCTGGCGTCGAAGCGCCTCATGAAGCCTATCTGCAGTTTCACGCCGTTCTTTTTGCATGCCTCGATCATTTCGTCGCATTCCCGGGTGTTCATTGCCATAGGCTTTTCGCAGAAAATATGTTTTTTCGCATTGGCACAGTCAACAACGATATCCCTGTGCAGGTTGGTCGGTGAAACCACGACTACGGCATCGATGTCCCTGTCATCAAGTATATGCCTGTAGTCAGTGTACCATTTGTCGATGCCCAGCTCCGCCGCAGCGGCTCCTGCCACATCTTCGACCACGTCCACGACAGCAGCCATACGTGCTCCCGGGACCTTGTTCATAAAATTGCGGGCATGGATCATACCGGCACGCCCGCATCCTATCAGGCAAATACCTAAATCACGTCTGCTCATTTTCCGTCTGCTCCTACTAGTCTTTTTGATATTATTATACCCCTTTCGAAAAAAAGATTCAATCGTTTTTTATCGAATTTTAGCGTTTATTTTCGTAATTGCCAGGTAATATTTTCGTATCGGAAAATCATCGGGATGTTGTGCAGCGGAATAGTGATCCTCATCAGCCGGCGGAATGTCTCCCTGTATGAAAAATAAAAAACAGTACATGCCGGTACGGACACCGGCATGCACCTTGTCAGGGGGATTTATTCGAATTTTCGTCCACAGACATATCACGGATATATCATGGATGCGTCACGAATGCGATTTCAAAAGTTTCCATGCTGCACGGCTTATCAGCTGCCCGCTTCGATCCTGGCACAGATCACGTTGACCCCGGTACTGCGCAGGGATTCGACAAAACTGCTGTCGGCAAACTCATCGGTTATCATCACGTCCAGGACGGAAACAGGCGCATATGTCACGAATGCGGTACGTCCGATCTTGCTGCTGTCCGCAAGCAATAAAACCTTGTCCGCCGCGTCTATCATCTGCTTCTTTATGCAGGCCATGTCCATGGTCGGTGTCGTGAGCCCGTTTTTTATGCTGATGCCGTTCACCGCGATAAATGCCTTGTCAACATGCAGCATCGAGAGCATATCCAGCGCCGACTGGCCCGTGGTGCACCGGAAATTCCGGCGTACCTGTCCGCCTGCAAGCAAAATGTTCACGGAAGTGTTCTGCTCGAGCCATGACGCGATCTGCAGATCGTTGGTGACAACGGTGAGATTCCTGATATTCGTCAGGAGACGCGCAAGTTCGAAAGTCGTCGTGCCGGAATCGAGCGCTATGGCATCGCCCTCCTGTATAAACTCCACCGCTGCGCGCGCGATCGCCTTTTTTTCATCTATATACCTGACCTCTTTCTGGAGCGTGTTCAGTTCATATACCATCTTGGTGGTACTGATCGCTCCGCCGTGCGTGCGCTTGATGATACTGCGGCTTTCCAGGCTCCGAAGATCGTTCCTGATAGTGGCGGGAGACACGTTGAATCTTGCGCATAGCTCGTTGACAGTGACATTGCCCATTTTCTGGACAAGTTCAGCAATAGTTTGCTGGCGTACCTGGGCCAGCATTGCTCCGGTTTGCTTCGCCATGACCTCTAACCCCTTATTCGTTATTGTCTGGAATAACATCATATGAAATCCACGGGAGCCATGTCCCGTCGGAATCATCACAAGTGGTATGCTTACGGCCTGGAAGCAGCGTCCGAAGCCACTTCGTCATAAAATGGCGTCAGCTGTCCGATGGCTTTCAGGTATGCATCGGCATAAAAACCGTAAACATCATGCCTGTCTGTGTCCGGAGCAAATTCCGCCCGCTTCTTCATCACCCGGCGTATGGGCTGCCTGTAATCAGACAGCAGCCCGACCCCGCATGCGGCTATCACTGCGCTGCCCAGCAGGGCCGTATCGCCGGTTTCGAATACAGTTACACCGATCCCCAGCACATCAGCCTTGATCTGGTTGAAAAGTGCCGATTTTGCTCCGCCGCCGATGGTGACCATGCTGCCGAAGCTGTCATCCGGATAGAGGCTGCGCAGGACGGACAGGTAATACCTGTATTCGTAAGCGATCGATTCCATGACCGCCCGGTACATATGTCCGCAGGTATGCCTGAAATCAAGCCCCAGCCATGCGCCCTTAAGGTTGGTGTTGACCGGCAGCGCCCTCCCGGAAAAATGCGGGATGAAAAACAGTCCTTCACTGCCGGGCCCGACAGTCTCCGCTTCTTTCTCCAGTTCATCATAACTTGCGGCAGGTTTTCCGCTCAGCGTATCACGGAACCAGCGGATACACAGGCCTCCGCCGTTGATGTAAGCCAGCGGCAGGAACAGGCCGTCCACCGGGCTTCGCATCATCGTCAGTGTTTCATGTTCAGTGTCCGGTACGAAACTGTCGACGACGCTGCACAGCACCGATGCAGTACCGGCGCAGTCCAGTACCTGTCCCCTGTCGAACATCCCCGAACCAAACGTACTCGCCGCTGTATCGCCGCAGCCTGCCACCACCTGGATCCCTTCAACCAGGCCGGACAGGGCTGCAAAATCCTTCGTGGTCCTGCCGACCACCTCGAAAGGCGATACTATCCGCGCCATCTTGCTTTTATCTATCTCAAATGTCTCCAGCAGTTCATCTGACCATCGCTTGTTCGCATTGTCGGCCAGGCATGAAAAATGCAGGTGAGTGTAGTCGAAATATGCTTCGTCCGCCTTGAGCCCGGTCATCCTGCCGACGACATATGCCTGCGGCATGACGAACTTCGCGGTTTTTTCATATGCTTCCGGGTGCTCGTTCTTCCACCAGAGTATCTTCGGGCCGTGCACGTATGAGGCAGGCCCTCCGCTCAGCCCGATTATGCGCTTTCCCGCCCTGGAGCGCATCTCTTCCATGTACTTCCCGCACCTGGTGTCGAGCCACGAATCATAATAGGTCGATGCCTCACCGCTTTCATCTATACCCATGATGCCGGCCATCTGCCCGTCGACGCCTATGGCCGCGACATCCCTGCCTGCTATGCCCGACTTGTCGATCAGCTCCCTGATGGTGCGGGCGCACGACATGTACAGGTCGTCCGGTTCCTGCCAGACGGTCCCGGGTTTCGGAGATATCAGCTTCGACTGCTCGAAAGCAGTTGCGATTATTTTCATCTCTCCATCGAACAGTGCGGCTTTTGTTCCCTGTGTTCCTATATCGATCCCTATGACATATGAACTCACTGCAGTGTCTCCTTTTGCGTTTATTGCTGTTTATTATTATTTTATTTTTCTTTTTCCATTATGTCAATAACACATAATACAGGTGTTCAGGAAAGTCAGGTCCCGGAAACGCTTTTGCCTCCCTGCGTCCGGTCCCGGTCCAGTATATCCAGCAGATCGGCAGGCTTTTTAAGCACATGGTCCGGTTTTATCCTCCCGTCCTCCCTGGCGCCCCAGGACGCCAGCGCAAATTCGACCCCTGCATTCTTTGCGCACATGAAGTCGAAATATGTGTCTCCTATGTAAATGACTCCGTCCGGACCGGTACCTGCCATTTCCATTATTTTCAGCACAGGCTCGGCTTCGGGCTTGTGCTTCTCGGTGTCCTCCGCCGTGACGACGTACCTGAAATACTTCATCAGTTTTCCGAGGGTAGTGTCATTCGCCACTTCTTCCCTGTTCCTCGATGTGACTATGCCGCACCTGGCACCCCGTTTGTCCAGCTCCCGCAACAGCTCCTCGATGCCGTCAAAAACCGGGACGCCTTCCCTGTAGTACCTGAACAGGCTTTCGAAATATCTCCTGCTCGACTTTTCGATATCCTTCGAACCGAGTATCTCCATCGCCTGAAGCGTCGGCACCCCGAAAGCCCTGGCAACTTCTTCGTCGGTGAGGTCCCTGCCGAGTTCCTCGTACATGCCGTAGCTGTATGACTTTTTTACGACTTCCGCTGTATCGATCATTGTACCGTCGATATCGAATATTATCAGTTCGTACATTTTCTTCTCCCTTCTATTATTTATTGTCAGGGCAAATCATATCATATTATAGCATAATATACCCGTGTCATCCCGGGACTCCTCGTGCCGTCCCGGCAGCGCATGTCATCCCGGGACTTCCCGCCGATTGCGCCGCCATGGCGCCTGTGATATATTATTGTCAAAGCATGTGTGCAAAAATCAATAATGAGCAATGCACCTATGATT
>Ga0208938_1000409_pt1 | contig 34014 bp, 39 predicted proteins | sample AD_UKC125_MetaG_FD_184434 | JGI IMG/M metagenome (GOLD analysis project Ga0208938, IMG submission 184434) | Active sludge microbial communities of municipal wastewater-treating anaerobic digesters from USA - AD_UKC125_MetaG (SPAdes) (version 2) | ecosystem: Engineered > Bioreactor > Anaerobic >...
CTACATCAAAAACAAGGTTTGTCAATTCTTCGTACAGGTTGCCTTGGCGATCCGTTGCGTATCCGTCTGTTTCTAACATTTCTCTTATGTATTCCATAGAATATTTTTCAATCAATCCATCATTTTTTGAAGGGTGTTTATTTTCGGTTCCAGAAAGCACACGATTGATAGATTGGTTATTTTTCTTTACTGGTTTATTTTCAATAATGCTATTATTAAGACTGTTATTATTATATCCCTCATTTTGCGTGCCCTCAATTTGCGTGCTCTCAATTTCCGTACTCTCAAAATGAGTGGACGGTGAATTTTCCGTACCCTCATTTTGAGTGGACGGCACAGGATTTGTTACAAGGGTATATATTGTCTTTGAAAACTTGTTTTTTTCACTCTTTGATTGCTCAGTTTTTATGTAACCATATTTTTTGAGAAGTTTAAAATGACGGTAGTACCGGCTCTCGCTCATGCAAAGGTGATATAGGATTAAAGAAACAGAAGGAAAGGCTTGATTCCCTGCACCTGCATAACTGCAAAAGTAAGAGTAAATACATTTAGCTTCTGGCGTTAGTCTTACGTCTTGCATAACCAGTTTGGGAACAAAACCAAAACCTTTCGCATTAATACCCTCTACTCGTAGAATGTCCGTTAAATCTTTTGTATTCATATTACATCCCCTTTCGTAACCGGAAGCAATAATCAAAAAGCCTTTAAGGATATACCTTAAAGGCAGTTGTTACTTGAAAATTCTTAAAATCATGCTATAATAATGGCTATAACATGACTTTATGAAAGTTCTCGTCTGCAACGGTCTTTAAGGTGGGCCAACCTTAAACATCGGCTACACATTGATACTGCTAATATCAATATGTAGTGCAGGATATGAGGACTTTTTGTCTGCTCTTTTTTATTTACTAAATTATAACATTAACAGATTTTATCAGCAACAATAAATGTCGAATAATGATTTATTTACTATCGCTGTTCAAATCCTTTTCAATCAAATAGATTATATAATCAGACATAGAAACATTGTTCAATGCACACTTAGCTTTTAATCGTGAATGTAAATTCTTTGGAAGCCTTACAGGAAAATTCGTTTTAATTCTTTCTTCCTCCGGTATATCCTTTAGACGCTTCATCTGCAACACTCCTAAAAACATGGTATAGCATAATTATACTAATAAGACTTAAATAAGTCAAAGGATAATTACAGAGCTGCATTAGCGATACTGAAAAAAAAATGTTCATTAACCGGCTGTAGTCTTACTAAAGTAATCTTCTTTATCTGCTTTGTTGGAATAAGTGGTATTTGTTGCAGCAGCTTTTCTTATAGCACTTGCTACCCTTCCGGCAACGCATTTTTCAGAATATTTATCCTGCACCGGTGGGGTATCATAAGGAATTTCATTGATTAAATAACAGGCAGCTTTTACATAAGCAGCTATCTGAGGGCTATTTGACACAAGAGTATTTCCCATGTATGTAAATCCTTCATCATCTACAGTGTAAGAAGTATTTGCACCATAGCCCAAGATTTCAGAAACTTTATTAAATAAGCACTTACCAAGTTCATTGTCCGAAATATCTAACTCTACAAATTTCTTAGTTTTTATTTTCATAACCAGTAGGCTCCTTACCGTTCGTATTGTCGGATATTGTCGATTTTAGATATATTAGATTGCTCGGCAGCTTTCTTTTTGGCATTGGCAATACGACCGGCAATGCCCTTGTTTTGTTTTATATTTAAGAATGTATCTTTGTAGTTAATATGAATTGCAGCCATGCCCTTTTTCCTTACGTACTCTTTAGCTTCCTCTAAGCTGAAGGCTCTTGTAACCTTGTCACCTTTGCCAAGCAATACAACCGGTATAGCATTATTAAAAGCTTTTTCAATTTCTTTAGGATAAAGTGGGTACATATCTTTACCAGTATAACCATAGCTGCTAAGCTTATCATTTTTATCCTTGTCAATTTCGTACTGCTTGATAATGGCAGCTCGTTCCTTTCTGTCGATGATATCTAACCTTTCTTTATCATCAAACTTGATGCCATACAAGGGTTTCTGAAATTTGTTAGCGTATATCACATCTAAAGTTACGCTTTGAGCTTCGCCGGTGTTTAATTGGTATACAGGGATATTTGTATTCTTGACTAATTTAACTGCGTCATCGGCAGAAACACAATACATATCGTCCTTTTTATAACCGGCTTTAGCTAACTTGCTGCCATTAAGAGAATTTATATAGCGGTCAATATCGAAGGGCTTACATTGCTTTTCCCTCATTGAATGATTAATTTTTAAGTGATATGAAAGTTCTTCTTCATCTTTAGCAACGTAAGAATAGCTCTTGATATTACCTAATTTTAAAGCAAGGGATTGATAATTGCTATTGAAAGTAACGTAGTCTACACGTAATTTTTTATCGCCATCGTAAACTATATCCACGTACTGAATCGGCTTTTCAAAGGCATTTATATCCTCCAAGCTCTTAATGTAGTCCATTTCATAGATATTACCGTAAACGCTATCTTTGCTCCGATCAGTAACTTCTACTGCATATACCTTTACGTTTTCTGCGTTGTTCGCATAGCATTTCCATGTAATATTAGCATGACTGCTAACCCTATAAACATCTTCTTCATTGAATAACCAAGTGCCGGATTCTCTTGTCATAAAGAAAAAATAATCCTTGCCGGTATCAGTCTTTAACCTCAAAACATCATAATTGAAGTCAGATTGATAGTTTTCAGTGTTCAGTTTAACGATATTTCTTAGAGCTTCGATTACATCAACATTCTTAAAACTATACATAAGTGTAAACCCCACTTTCAAAGGTATTCTTTGCATACAATTATATCACGCCAGCGTGACGAATAACAATAAGTTTTTAAACGCCCTATCATGTAATACAAATCTTTCATGTCAGCCAGGATTTCCGGATTAAATTTGTATTACACAAAAAACCGCCTGTAATTGCAGCTTATTAAAAACCCTTTGAACCTAAATATAGTTAACCCTTTCATAGATGACGGTTGTATTTGAATCTGCTATTATTACCTTCCAGTTTAATTTCTGTGGTTTCAAACAATGTACCGTCACGCTCATAATGCTCCGTCCATGCAAAGCCGCCTTGTGACTTTAAAAGTTTTTTTGCTGCCGTTATGCTCATTACTTCCGGCTCATCGTCTGCATTTTTCATGTAGTAGGTCAATCTCATAAAAACACACCCCATATAATATTATACGTACATTATAGCTATTTATACGTATAAAGTCAACATATTTTGAAAGATATTTTTCAAAAGGGGAAGCAATTTTTTCCATTTCAGCAAAGCAAAAAAAAACTGCTTTTCAGCAGTTATATCAAGGGGTTGCCTAAAGATTTTTCTTGTTGGACATTTACGGATTCACCTTTTAATTTCTTAATAAGCTCTCTGGCTGTTGTAATAAACATATCATCATCACTATCTGTAAGAAGTTTTTCTATCTCTGCTATCAGCTCTGCCGGTTTGTCACCCTCTAAGTTCAAAAGCAAAGCCCTTTCTTCGATACTTAATATGCCGCCGGTTGAAAGCTTCTTGATTGTTTCACTCTCTGAATTTAAAGTATTCTCAAAATAATTCATAACCGCCCTCCTACCTCTCAAAATCTTTTTGACTTACCTTTTCATTATGGGAAATTGTATGCCCCAGCTCCGCTGCCTTTTGTTTAGCAATAGCAATTTTTTCAGCTATACCGCCGGTCTGTTGGTCTTTATCATTGGTCTTATGATTCCTTTCAAGCGGATTCATGCCTAAAGCGACCTCTTTCCCATCGGGTATACCGTCACCGTCCGTATCACTGAGATAAGGATTTGTGTTATAGTTTTTGTTTCCGTAAAGCCTATCCATTGCAGCCTTTGTCACTACCCATGTAGTACCAACTTTTTTTATTTCCCCCTCTCTGAACCTTCCCCTTTGAACCGCCTTTCTTAATGTGCTGCCATCCGTTAACCCATACATTTTTGTTGCTTCTGAAAACGTATATAACTCTGAAAAATTTTTATCTATACTCATAATCAGACCACCTTACAGTTAAAATTGTCACCACCCCTCATTATATACTGTTTTCCTTAGTTCTATCAATTTTTGAGCTTCCTTCAAAATCGAATTTCTATCCATGATTATCTTTCCTCCAATCTTTCTTTCTTACTTTTTGTAGTAGTCTTACTCTGTTTTTTAGCCTTATCCTTCGCTGCAGCCATCCTGTCAGCAATACCCTTACTGCTTTTGGAAGTGGAACGCTTGCCTTTTTGAGCTATTTCCTTATCTTTGACTAATGACTGTTTATATAGCTCTAAAGCATAAGCCCATTCGCAAGTAGGTTTCACTCTGTTATAACCAAAACACTCTTTTGAGTCAACAAGTACCCGTTCATCACGAACAGTACCCACGTATTTCATACCTTCAACCATACTGCATAAACGATCTACAGGGTCATACTGAACACCGTCAATGTAATGTGCTGCCTTTTTGCTGATACTTACAAGCTTACCGCTGCCGTCACCTTTTCCATCTGAGGTAAGTGTGCCAATCGCAACATGGTTAAACTGGTTACATGCGTCTGTAACAAAGAAATAATCTCCGTTGTCTTTCTTAAAAATGAAGTAGTCCTGTTTACCGCTATATTCATCATTCTGTAAGTTAATAAGAAATTCCCTTAGTTTATTTACGCCAGTGTTATCCTTTGTAGATGATTTATCTGTATTCTCCGAAGGTACAGTTTCGATATTACCTAATTTTTCTTGTGCGGCTGCATACTCTTGTAACCACTTAGGTAAATCCTCAACAGACCTGTAAACTATCCAAGTATCACCATTTAGCCCCTGTGAATCAGATCCCCATATCCTTTTCCAACCTTTTTCCTTTTGGAACTGAATAGCTTCTTTGTCTTGACCGCCGGAACCGGCATAAAAAAACTTGTAGTTATCATCTTTAGATAACTCTTTTACTGACAGCTCCTTTTCAGCTTTCAACATATCTACAGAAGATTTAAGCTGTGATATTTTATCTTCTGTCATTTCAATTTCCTTTACATTTTCAAGGTATGGAACAAAAGTTTCAAGAACCCACTTCATTTCCTCTTTAGCTTTTTCATCACCTGGCTTAAATTCTTCAATATCTTTCAGCTTATGGCTTGCGACAAGCTTTATATGGTCAATTACCCCTCCGTCACCATCCCCTATATCCTGTCTGCCGGTGTAGGTATGGTTTTCACCATTCATAGGAAATTCGATTTGAAATTTAGTTTTGAAATAGGGGTAGTATTCGCCTTTGGCTTCTGCTTCTTTCTTTAATTCCAAAACTTGCCGGTCATAGCGTTTGATTTTTTCATCAAAAACGGCAAGGGAATATTTTTCATTCTCCTTAAAGGCGTTATGCTCACTCCAAAGAACAGTAACAACAGGCTTATCAAGCAGCGGCTTTTTGTCGAAACCTTGAAGTTCATTCATGGCTTGTTCCAGATTACTACTTGCTTTAGAGCTGTCATCATGTGTTAACGGCGGTATTTCACGTAATATGGAAAGCTCCTTTTCAACTTCATCAATAATCAATGCAGCAGCTTTTTGTATTTCATTCAATGAAGTTTTCAGCTCGTTTAATTCTTTGCCGTTGCTCCAAGAAGCGATATAACCAAAAGAATAATCGCTTGTATCAAGCCCAAAATGATTAGAAACCACATAAGCAACACTTTCGGCTTGCACTTCTTTTTTGTTCCTTGATTCGGCAGCGGAAAGAGCGTCCTTCTCTGGGTCATGTAATATCTTATGAGCAACTTCATGTATGCCGGTTTTTATGGTCTGCATATCGGACATACCGGTATTGATATAAATTTTCTGTTCTGTAGGACTATAGTAACCTTTTGTACCGCCGGAAATAGGGCTAAATTCGATAGGTATTTGAGAAACGTTTTTAAGAGCATTGAAAATAGCTTCACGCTCCGGTACAACACCGTCTAATTCCTCAACCTTTTTAAGAGAAGGTAACGGCTCACCGTAAGTCTGGCTTACATCAAAAACCGATACAGGAACAAACCTAATTCGCTTTTCCTCTACAAGCTGTTTTTCAGTTACCGGCTTGCCATTTTCAAAGATGAAATTACCGTTTACATCTTTCTTAGTAACATCTCTTTCCTCTCTGACAGTATAAGTTTGAGGTGCAAGGATTCTGATACTCTTTTCGCCTTTCTTTACTTGCCTTTTATGTTCCTGCCAAGCTTTATAACCGGCAACCAAAGTAGCGTCCGGCTTTTGTAGAGCTATCAGCAATGAATTGTTGAAACTGTACCTATGAAATTTTGACATAACGGAAAGATAGTTTTTGTAGTTTTCAGAATTGAATACGTCCTTAACACCCTGTTCAAGCTTTGCAATAATATCCTGCAATTCGGTTTTCCTATTGTCGTTATTATCCTGTGCAGCCAAGAGTATCACCCATCCTTTACTATAATATTTGAAATCATTATATCACGCCAGCGTGACACTCGCAATAAAAAAAAGCTGCCGGTAAGCAGCTCATGTAGTTTATATATCCTTTTCAATCTTTTTGAAATAAAATGTACCGTCCTCATTCTTAGCCAAAAATATCTTTAGAATGGCGGCTTTATTATCTATCGTTTCCTTGTTTCCGGTTTTGTCATACTGTTCAGATTCAACTATAGTATCGCTTATGCTGCTTAAAGTGACAGGTATATCTTCGTAATTTTTACCATCATAGCCTACACGCATTGAATTAAACCGGTCTTTTGCTTCAACGCTATCTGATAATTTGGAAACAAGTAAAAACAGGTCATAATCATTTTCACACAATGCCCTTAAAAAAGTGGAAGCCGTTTCCTCCGGCGTAGAATTTTTAAGTTTTGCCAGAGTAGCAGGATTCACATTAGCTTGTTCTCCTTCATCAACAGTAACAGGCTGATTATCCGGTTTATCTTTACAGGCTGCAAAACTAAAGCAAATCACCATAGCCATAAATAAAGCCAATAGTTTTTTCATAAGGAACCTCCCAAAAAGATATTGTTAATTAGAAATATTATACAGCATAAAACAAGGTTATGACAAGTACAACACAATTTATATTCTGTGACACTCATTAAAAAAGGAAGTCGCTAAAAAGATATAAATATAAGGGCTGAAAGCAAACCGGCAGTAATCGTAATATTTATTGATATACAACATAACGTATGCTAACATGATATATATAAGACAAAACGGATGAAAACATCAAGGAAAACGCTATACTGAAAAAAGAAAATGTGAGGTCTGAAAAATGAATTTCGTGCAGCCAATTAGAGAGATAGAAAAAATAGAGGAATTTAAAAGCTTACTTAAAGAACGGTCGCAAAGAGATTATTTTTTATTCTTCATGGGGATAAATACCGGACTAAGGATATCTGATTTATTGCCCTTAAAGGTGAAAGATGTAAAGAATAAAACCCACATTACAATTACAGAAGAAAAGACCGGCAAGGTCAAGAGATTCCCATTATACACAATACAGGAAGAAATAGCAGCATACATAAAGGGCATGAGAGATAACAGCTATCTATTCCCTTCCAGAGAAAAAAATAACGGTGTAAGACCGATAAGCCGACACCAAGCATGGAAAATTCTTAATGATGTAGGAAAGACTTTAGGAATGGATTCTATTGGCACTCATACGCTGCGTAAAACATTTGGCTATCACTTCTACCAAAAGTATAAGGATATAGCATTATTGCAGGAGCTATTTAACCATTCGGCTCCGTCAGTAACCCTTCGGTATATTGGAATAAATCAAGATATGATAGATGTTGCAATGAAGGAATTTAAGCTTTAATACGATAAGTTTGCTTACACTATAGACCAGGCTTATGAGTTCGGAACTAATCTTGTTTTGATGAATGGCTGGCGGTGCTAAAAAGACTGTTTGACGCTTACGACTTTTTTATGGTGATATGAATAAAGGTATATGATATAATAGCGTAGAGGTGAGCGTGATGGAAGATAAAAGTTTTGAGCTTTTAACAAAGATGTATAGTGAGTTTTCAGAGTTCAGGAAGGAAACAAACCAACGATTTGATGAAGTAAAATCTGATATCCATAAGATCAGTTACCAAGTTGTTAAATTCGAAAACGACCTAAAGCCAAAAATAGAGATTGCCTTAGAAGGATATCAAGCTGTTAGTGAAAAGCTAACCACACTGGAAAATAAGATAGATAACCTATCCGCAAAAGTGGAGAGCCAAGACGTTCAAATAACCGTTCTTAAAGGCAGCAAGAAAGCGGCAAAATAAATAATGTACTTTTACAAGGGAAATGAGCCGGTAAGTTATTTTGAAGCTTACCGGCTTTTTGATTTTATTTGAAAGTTATCTTTTAAAAGCCCGACTTTGGTATAATACCGGTAAAATAATAATAGCCATCATCTTTATTGACCTTAATAATGAATTTCTCTTTCAGTCCCTCAAAGCTCAGGGTTTCGCCTGTATAAGGTAACAGAATACCACAGGTTACCACCAAACTTAAAATAAATGCAAAATAAAAATTATCAGAGACATGGTAAAATAAGCATATAAAACAATTTAAGAAAGGGTGAATATATGGATTATCAAATGCCAAAATTTCTATTTGAAGGCGATTTCAAGGATAAGCTGAACAATGATGCGAGGGTTCTTTATTCACTCTTACGTGACAGGCATGAATTAAGCTTATTGAATAACTGGGTCAATGAGAATAATGAGGTATTTTTAATTTATTCAAGAGAAGAGATGGCGGATATGCTTGGTGTTTCACAGCCCACATTACGAAAGGCAATAATGCAGTTAAAGCAATCCGGGCTGATGGAAGAAGAAAGAATTGGCTTGAATAGAGCCAATCGCATTTATTTAATGAAGGTGGATAGTTAAATGTATAAAGGCAGCGTAATTTATATGAATTTGCTTCTAACCGGTAATTTTAATAAGAGTGATTATGACCGTACACTTTGGTACACCATTAACTACGACGAAGTATCTAAACTTGATGAAAAACTTGAGCAAATATTTAAAAATAAGCAAAATAACATATTCACCTTGTAATACAATACTTCCCGGCCGGCCCAGGAGCTGCAAATAATTATGTATTACAGCCTATTTTATGGGGTCGTTATTATTTTTGAATTTATGCCTGTCCTGTGTAGCTGCTGCTTCTCTGGCGGCGGCTATTCGTTCAGATAAGGCAGAAGGTTTATTAACCGGTTTATTATAAGAGGGCAGCTCAATTCCCTTATCCCTGCAATATACAGATAAACCCTGCTCTAATTTCTTAAAATCGCAATATACCTTTTCCTCAAAAGAGTTCGGGCAAAGAGTTCTTTTTCTGTATATTTCATTAGCTCTTTCTATAATCATTTTAGCCTTGTTCTGGCAGAATATGAATTGTGTCAACAGAATATCTTTATTAGGGTCTTTGCTTATATCGAAGTCAATCAAAAGCTTTTTATGTACCGGTATCATGTTATTAAGACCGATTAAACCATAATTTCCATCTTTAATTTTTATGATATGAGGATTCGATTTAAGGGTTTTATGCTGCGGTCGTGGATGCTCCAATGGGGCAAAGTATTGATAACCGTTTATATCCACCAAAACGCCGACATAAGGACGGTTTTCGTTATATTCTTTACCTTTTGCAGAATTATATTGTACCCTGTTATCATAATTGTTGTGCAGGAATTTTATGTATTCAAGGTCAATTTTGTAAAGGTGCAAATTATACATATATCCCCCTATTAAAAAGCCGGTGGAAGTACCCACCGGCTCATAATCCCTACTTATAAGGCAAGGGGTTTCCTCTTTCATAATCCCTACTTATAAGGCAAGGGGTTTCCTCTTTCATAATCCCTACTTATAAGGCAAGGGGTTTCCTCTTTCAAATTTCAAAACTTCACATATTTATTATATCAAAAAACACAGAATTTACAATAGGCAGTTTGCAGCATATTAAATCCTTGAAGCACAGTCAGAACAGGAATCATAACCGCTTAAAACGTCTACAGGTACTTTATGGCATACTACACACAGATATTTTTGAGTATTGAGCTGCAACACTACCAAAATTTTGATTCAAAGCCCAATCTAAAGCCTTTTTTTCATCAGAAGTTAACTCAAACATCAATACCACTCCCTACCTTCTTTGATAACGTGCAGCCATTCATTCCGAGGATTGCCCTCGGCATCCGTTCCATGCTGGTACTCAAATCTCAAGTATTGTTTTGGCTTTTGTGCTGTTTTTTTTAGGTGTTTGTAATCTTCATCCTCCCACTGATGAAGGAGCTGCTTATTTCCGCTGCGGTCTATTGCGTAAATAGTATGACCGGCAAGAATGAAATAATCATCATCCGGATTCTCTTTAACAAGGTATTCTGTATCTTCTACAAAGTAAATACCTTTTGGTATGAGGTGCAACCGGCTATCAAGCCCCCAAGCATTGAAGATATTAACAATGAATTTTTCAAAGATGGCTCTGTTCAAATCGTCCAGATTTTCATATCCTGCAACTTCTGTATAGTCAATGCCATGCACACTTAATAAGTCCTCTGTGCTGCGTAATTTGTAGTCGGTCAATCCGTTAACCTCATAAAGCTTTTCTAACTGTTTTCTTGTCATCGGTCACCACTCCTTTATAAAATTAAGATAGTTCAAAAGGTACTAAGCACTCGCCGCAAATAACCTTTAATTCCTTGCTTGTTCTGATAATAGCCCCACACTGAGGACATACATATTTTCGGGTAGAAGATTTTCCACCGGCAGCAAGATTACTGAAATCCATTCTTGCCAAGCTAAAGGCTTCTTTATTCAAGTCCATTGAATCAACGATACTTTTTGTATTGTCATTAAGGCGTGATAAGCTCCACCCTAACTTTTCGTTATACTCTATAATCAAACCATGACTTTCAGCGGCTTCCTTAAATTTCTTGTTGTGATATACGTTTCCCCTGCTAACGTCCTTAATACCGTTAACCAAATTGTGTAAGTGTACCATTTCATGTAACAGTGTAGAAACAACCTCATAAACACTACGGTTAAGGTATTCGGCAACAATATTAATTTCATACCGTCTTTCCTGCGTGGTTTTATTAACCCATATTTCCTGTGTGCTGCACCAACCTAAAACATTCTTCTTATTTCCTTTGCTCTGGATTAATATAGCCGGTTCCGGCAATGCACTATTAAAAAGTACATCATTAAGCTTATGAAAAACCTTGTGCAGCTCGCTTATTGCAGTTTCAATGTTTATATTCACTCTAATAACCTCCTTGTGCAGCAATGGCAGAATAGCCCTTATTTAACAGCAATTCAAAAAGACACCCCCCATATTGTTAGGTAGGGTAAAAGAAGGTATAATTATTGTTGTTGGTGTCCGGTTAGTCTTGGCGGATTGTCGGGCAACCATCACAGGGGGGACTTATTAAGTTCCTTCCCTCTTTTACCTTTGTAATACAAAACTTTCATGCCGGCCAGGATTTCCGGATTAACTTTGTATTACATCCCTTATTGCTCTATCACAGTTACCAATTCCCCTTTTCAATCGCTCCATATCATCACTGAGCTGCCTAAAAGAATTTTCTAACCATGATACACTACTTAGTTTTTTGTTCAGCTCTTGCAGCCTTTTTTCTCTGTCCTTAATGGCTTTATCAAGAGCTTTTATTTCTTCCTTCTTCTCCTTCTCGGTATCTTTGAAGTATTTAACCAGTTTATGAAACTTATCTGAGAAATTATCGCCATCGAAGCTATTAATATAATCTTCAACGTCCTTTTCAAACCGCATTGTTTTTGGTGCACTCTTAGCCATTTTAACCCTCCATTAGTAATACAATATTTTCAGCTGCAGCCGGATCTTTTGCAAACGATTGTATTACATCGAATCCGGCTATCTCGGAAAGAGCCTGTAAGAACAGGCTACATACTTAACTTTTCCACCTTATCCACCTTGAACATTGACCGGCTCCAATCAAAAAAACTACCGTTTTTAGAAGTAAGTTTTTTTAAAGCCTTGTCCTCTGCATCAGCTTCATCATAAGCCCAAACATCAACATGACCGTCATAGCTTGCTGTTATGCTTGAACCATGCAGCCATACCCTGTACTTTTTGTAATTACTCATAATAAGAATCTCCTTTGAAAAATTTACTGTACGTATATTATAGCATTTTATACGTATAATGTCAACATTTTTTGAAAGATATTATTCAAAAGTAAAGAGCAATTTTTCTTTTTCAGCATAGCAAAAAAGCCTGCAAAGACAGGCTCAAATGCGTTAGGGATAGTAGGGGAAATCACGTGTTCTGAAATGCCATAAAACTTTGAATAGACTGGTTGACGGGAGGAAAACGGGATATTCAAGTTAGTTTTATGAGCGTTTCAAAATATGGGATTGGAACGGATAGCCCGACCCGAAGGGGAACGCCCAAAGACTATTTATTTTGATTCGCATACTCAACGATGTGGAAATTAACGTACATACCGGTGTCCTGCAAAGAAACATAAGCGTCATAGGAACCGCTGCCATCCTTCTTTTTAAAACCCTTGACAAGCACCTTATCGCCTTTCAGAAGCTTACCGGCAAGGTCTTTAGAAACCGTCTTGCCCCTGTCAGAGAAAAACTTGTCATTCTTCCAGATAGCGAAGGAACACTTAGAATCATCCTTGTAACCCTCACAAGAGAAAGCCTTGTTATTCTCATAAACATTTTTACCGCACCGAGGACAAACCCCGATAGCCGCCTTATCTGCCGAAGGAAACTCCAAAGAGAAATTAACATACGTACCGGTGTCCTGCAAAGAAACATAAGCGTCATAGGAACCGCTGCCGTCCTTCTTCTTAAAACCCTTGACAAGTACCTTACCGCCTTTCAGAAGCTTACCGGCAAGGTCTTTAGAAACCGTCTTGCCCCTGTCAGAGAAAAACTTGTCATTCTTCCAAATAGCGAAGGAACACTTAGGATCATCCTTATACCCCTCACAGGAAAAAGCTTTGTCATTTTCACAGACATTCTTGCCACAACGAGGACAAACCCCGACAACCACCTTATCCATAGCAATCCTTTCCCCTTCCTCGTCACTCTCCAAAGCAACAACTACAGTAACATTACGGATAACGTCATCCAATAAATCCGATTCAGAAGCAAGCCCCTTTTCAATATCTAACAAAGTTTGCTCCCATGCTGCGGTCATTTCAATATCCTTCACAGCTTCCGGCACAGCTCCGATAAATTTTCTTCCCAAGCTTGTACTAATGAGCTGCTTACCTTTCCGCTCGATGTAGCCCACCTGTATAAGCTTTTCAATAATACCGGCACGTGTAGCCGGTGTACCTAATCCACGCCCCTTGACAAATTGCTTTAATTCGTCATCCTCCATCACCCTGTCTATGTTCTCCATGACGGAAAGCAATGTTGCTTCTGTAAACCGTTCTTTTGGCTTCGTAAACCGCTCTACAATCGACACAGAAGAAACTTTGAATATATCTCCCTTTTTATAAGAAAAACCCCCTATAAACGATTCTGGAGCGTCCTCCTTCGCACTTTCTTTATCCGGCTTTACAAATCTTTTAAAACCATCTTGAAGGATCTCTTTTGAGGAAGCCTTAAAAAGCTCTCCTTCCACATCAAAAGTGAACGTCAAAACATTGTAGATATGCGGTACTGAAAGAATAATAACGAACCGGTCTATTATCAATTCAAGGACAGCTCTTTCATCCTTCGTTAACGTCAAACCTTCCATTTTGGCTATATCCTTTGTAGGAATAATAGCGTGGTGGTCTGTAACCTTATCATCATTGAAAATGCGGCTATCAAGGTTAAGCCCCTCGCTGATAATAGGATTAACCATATCCGGCTTATAGAATCCTGCCAACGTGTTAACAGTGGCCATAACATCATCTTTCATATCGTCAGAAAGATAGGAGCTGTCAGTACGTGGATATGTAGTAAGCTTAGCCTCATAGAGCTTTTGCACAATATCTAAGGTTTTTTGAGCTGAAAAACCAAGCTTTTTATTAGCGTCCTGCTGCAAGGAAGTAAGGCTATAAAGCAGCGGTCTGTTTTCTGTTTTTTTCTCTTTCTTGACTTCCGAAACAACAGCATTTTTGCCGGTACATTTAGCCTTAATCCTTTCTGCTTCATCTTTAGTTTTGATACAGTCCGTATCAGAATCCTTATTAAACCATGCAGCTCCATTATCAAGCTTCAAGGTGAAATACTTTTCTTTTACAAAATTCTCAATCTCATAATCACGCTTTACAATCAAGTGAAGCGTTGGAGTTTGAACACGCCCAACAGTTAGCTTATTGTTATATTTCAAAGAAAAAAGTCTTGTAAAGTTAATGCCAAATATCCAATCTGCTTTCGCCCTGGCAAATGCAGAAACGTAAAGGTTATCATAATCCTTTATATCCTTCAAGGACTGAAAACCCTTTAAAATGCTTTCTTCCGTCAATGAGCTTATCCATAACCTTTTACAAGGCTTATTACACCCGATATGATTATAAATAAGCCGGAATATCAGCTCTCCTTCTCTCCCTGCATCAGTGGCACAAATAATCTCGTCCACATCATCCCTTAAAAACAAGCGTTTAAGCACGTTATATTGAGCTTTGGTACTCTCTGAAACAGTCAAACGGAAAGTGTCCGGCAGAATCGGCAAATCACTGATAGACCATGCTTTATACTGCTCATTATACGCTCCAGCTTCCGCAAGCTGCAAAAGATGGCCAACGGCATAGCTTACAATATAGCCGTTACCATAAAAATAACCGGTATTCTTATTATCAGCACCAATGACATACGCTATTTCTTTAGCAACACTGGGCTTTTCGGCAACAACAAGCTTCAATTTAAAAACCCCCTTTTACCCTTGACTACTGCCCGGCAGAATCAACTGACCGCTTTCTATAGCCTTAGTTACGTCATCAATAGAAATGCCTTTCTTATCAAGCGTTTCCTTCAGCTTTGCGGCTTCCTGCAACAAAAAGTATTGCTCGATTTCTGCTATCTGAGCTGAAATTTCTTTGATTTCCTCATTCAGCTTATCCCTCTCGGCAAGCTTTTTTTGAAGGTCAACTTTCAAAATTTCCAACTTTTCGCTGCGTGTTTTACGCCCACCTTTCCTTTTAGACATTACCTATCACCTTCTTTCACTCTCTTATTTTTCCAAAACTTAATGTAACAATAAGCTCCTGCGGCAACAAAAACTATAACTATATCAATTATACTGATATGAAACAAGTTGAAAACCTGTGTTTTAGGCGTATCGTTTTGTGTCGTGGCAGTAGGTGTTTGTATATTGTTATCTTTGTTGTCAACGGTAGATACTTCTGTAGATGGCTTATTTGTGGTGTCAGAAGGTTTTGAAAAGCTCTGATAAACAAAGGAAATACCTAAAAACACTATTAAAATAAGTACGATGTAATCAGAAAATTTAGAAAGAAAGCTCCTATTCTTATAAGCCTTTTCCCTGTTTTCCTTCCATTCAGAAAAAAATTTACTCATTATGGCAGCCCTCCTTTAATAATTACCGGCTTCTATATCATCTAAATATTGCGAAATCAAAGTAGCACGTTCAATTTCCTCAGGTGTAAAGCCAAGGGTAGCCATAACGCTTTCTTTGCTGTGGTTTACAATCTTCACATATAAAGCGGAATGACCGCTCGGACAGGTACAACCTCTGCAATAATAAGTATGACTACTTGAACAATTCAAGGTATAACATGAAGATGTATGAGTATGATTAGTAGTACAATTAAGCTTATAGCATGAAGGAAAACTATGGCTGCCAGAGTGACCGTTACAGTCACAACCGCTGCAATAGTAAGTACCACTCCTTGTCGAAAAAGTATAAAATCTATTTAAAACGTCTTTGATTTCATTATCATTAAACGTAACATTAGTCAAATCATATACCCCATTAGGGTCTGTATTGCCATAGGAACCATGCAGCTTTTGTTTATTCACAACAAGGATAGCCAAAATATCCTTGTATGTATCAGTCTTAACACTGTATTCACTTCCGGTATCATGGAAGCCATACTCATAGCCGGTATGGTTATTTTTAGTATTCGTATAATTGGTATTAACATTATCTATAAAACCAACTATTTTAGTCTTATGACCGTCCAGAACAGTATCAACCGTCTGTGTAGGGTCAGAAGGATTATAAAGCCAACCGAAATTAGAATTTATGATAGAAGCGATAGCTTGAACGGCTCCAGACATTATAACTAAAAGCAACAAAACCGCTGCAATAATAGCTAAACCTTTCAAGACAAGCGGATTAACCAAAGCTTTTACAGTATTTACAACAGCTTTTAAGGAATTAACAAAAGCCCTTGCCGCTATCTTTACTTTTTCCACGGAAGATTTAGCATTTTTTATAGACTTAATGGTTTTTGAAGTATTCCTTACAACAGTCTTTGTTTTTGTGTATATCTGTCTACCAAACTTATAAGTCTTTTTTGCACCCCTTACAGTGTTTTTCACACCAACAACCGCATTTCTGCCGGTCTTAACTGCAATACGTGTACCCTGTATGATTTCTTTACCGGTATTTGTGGTACTCTCCTTATCAATCTTGGCATTAGTGGCATAAAACCTTTTAAAAGTTGTATTACCTTGAAAAGCGTACCCCTTTAAAGATAATTTGGCGTTTTCGTTTATATATCTGCCGGTCATAATAGTGGCAGCAGCACCGGTAGCCATAGCAATATTTTTACCGATATGTGCAGCTTGCTTTACCTTATCATTCGATGCCCTTATCCCTTGTACGCTTTCATAACCAGTATCAGAAACCTTGCTATTGTCAATATGTGCATTAGAGGTTTTAGGCGGCATAGATTTATTCCATGTAAACCTGTTAACTTTTTCCGGTTTCCTATAAGTTAATTTGCCGGATTTAACCGCATTGATTATTGTTTTACGTCTGGCAGAAATATTCTGGCGGCTCGTTTTAATTGCAGATACAGGCTGTCCGGTATGATTCCTCTGTTGCCTTGTCTTGACTTTAGGGGGCAAAGCAACACTTCTACCACCAGTACGTAAACGGCTGGAAAGTACATACTGGCGTTTCGTTTTGATACCGGATGATGATGGACTGATTTTATTAGCTTCTTGCCTTGCTCTGACCGCATTAGGCACAGCAAGCTTACGACCGGAAGAAACATTGCGGCGGACCGCTCTGACACCGGAAGAAGGACTGACTTTATTAGCTTCTTGCCTTGCTCTGACCGCATTGCGGCTCGTTCTGGCACCGGATGAAGATGGTCTTGCATAACTTCTTGGTGCAGCGGATCGCTTGTAAGTAAATCTCCTGCCGGTCTTATTTTCATTACTTGGGCTTTCATGTTCAGTCGAAACATTCTTGCGAATTGTATTCATACTGGAAGGAGAAACCTTATACCTTTTAGGAGCCGCAATACTTGAAGTGGCTTTATCAACTAACGAATCAACCACTTTATTAACTGCTTTACCTGCAACTTTTTTAGCCGCAGGTAAAACAGCAACATTGACAGCTTCTATGCCGGTATCGGTAGTAGAATTGGTATCCGGCTCACCAATCCAACCACTCAAATTATCACTTAACCTACCGGAATTGTGTTGTGCAGCATTATGCCCTGTATTAACGCCGGTACTTTTGGCAGTTCTTATATTGCTATTATTGTTCGTATAACCTCCGGTTTTTATATTTGGCTCAGCCATATAACCGCCTCCATAAATTATTGTTCTTCTATCTTGGTTGTCATCATTTGATACAGCTTAGTGTTCTTCGGGAATTTATCTATAAACGGTATGATACTATTTCCGCAGAACAATAACCCTTGACCGGCTTCACTGTTCGTTACATAGCTTAACTGATTGTCGGAAATATTAAGCAGCTTCGCAAGCTCTGCCCTGTCAGAAGGGGCTTGGTTAAGCATCATAATGAAGTCGGAATTAGACAACATACGCCTTGCAAGTTCTGAACGTAACAAGTCCTCGACATTCTGTGTAATGCCGGTAGGTACTCCCCCCCACTTTCTGGCTCTTTTATAAAGCTCAAACAGGAAGTTAGCGGAATACTCATTGTTAAACAGTAGGTAAATTTCATCCATGTAAATCCATGTTCTTTTACCCTTAGCCCTGTTCTCTGTGATTCTGTTCCAAATATTATCCAGTACAATGAGCATACCCATTGTTTTAAGCTGCTTACCGAGGTCTTTTATATCGAAAATTACAAACCGGTTATTGATGTTAATGTTCGTCTTGTTTGCAAATATAGACAAGCTGCCTTTAGTATAAAGTTCCAAAGACAATGCTATAGCCTTTGCTTCCGGTTCTGCCTGTAAAGTTAACTGGCGGTGGAAGTCCTTTAATGTAGGTACTTTAGCAGGGTCAAAATCCTGCATATACTCTACATAGGTAAGCTGCACACACCGGTCAATAATAGCTTTTTCTTTAGCAGACAAACCATAGGCACCGCCTATAAGACATTCGCAAAGAGAAAGTACAAATTCAGATTTTAAAACAATAGGGTTATCGTCATCAGAATAATCTTGGGTCATATCAAGCGGATTGATATAGTTTTTACTTCCGGCAGAAATGTTAATAATCTCACCTTTGAAATTAAGCCCTAAGTTGGTATACTCTCTCTCTGGGTCAATTATGATTACATCATCATCCGTATTAAGCAGGATATTTATCATTTCACGCTTTGCACTAAATGATTTACCGCTGCCAGGACTACCGAGTATAAACCCATTCGGATTTTTGAGATTAATACGGTTGAACAATATCATATTTCGCGAAACAGCATTAAGCCCATAGTACATACCATTGCTCTGTATCAATTCCTGTGTGTTGAACGGCATAAGGATAGCCGTACTTTCGGTAGTAAGCGTCCTTCTGACTTTTAACCGGCTGTACCCTAAAGGCAAAGCAGAAGCCATAGCGTCCTCTTGTTGGAATTTAAGAACGCCTAAATTACACAAGTATTTACGTGCAACAGCTTTCAATGTTTCAGTGTCTTGGTTTAGTTCATCGTGTGAATCAGCCATGTGCATGATGACGCAATTCACCATAAACATCTTCTGATTTTTATTTCTGAGGTCATCCAATAATTCTTCTGCTTCCTGCAAGCTATACTGTAAATCATGGGGTATAAGCTCAGATGTGTAACCGCTCTGAACAGCTTTTCTTTGAGCTTGCAGCTTGTTGGCTTCCATAGAGGTAAGCTGCCTTTTTACAACCTTTATAGCAACATGAGGGTCTACAGGTTGAATGTTAATAGACAGCAGCATATTAAATCCAGTGTCTGTTAAGTCGGAAATGAGCTTATCTGAAAGATAAGAGGGAAAATCCCTTATAAACAAACACCTTGCATATTTATTATCAAACATGAAGTAGTCATTCTTAAACTCGAAATAGTCTGGCGAAACATACCCTTTGTCGGCTCCACGTGCAAAGTCCTTTATTGACATTTCGGGTATAGTAATATCAACGCCCCTAAATACGTCCTTCAAAACGCTAATTCGCTCATTGCTTGATAATTCATTAAGATTGCTCCCGAGGCGTTTGAAATTCGCTGATAACTCCGTTTCAAAAGAGCTGAATTTATTTCTTGCTATTTGCAAATTCTCAGCCACAACAGAGATAGACAAATACTTTTTCCGGAGAATTTCATTCTGCCCCTGTGAAATTTTTTCAAGAAGCATATCATTGTATTCTTTCCGGAAAACATCGTAATCATCGTCTTTCATTTTAAGCAATACTTTGTATTCAAAGTTGGCTTTGTTTAATTTATTATTTAGTATGGTAATTTGAACATCTACAGTAGTATCAAAAGAATTAAGAATACTACAGTACCTAAGAAAAATATCCTCTTGGTCTGCCTGTTTTGCAATATGATAATTTACATCATCAAATTCATAGGTTCTGCTGTATCTGCCCTTTTCTACCTCAATTATGCTATCATCACATACTTTTATGTATGGTATAGTCTGCTGTGCGGTTTTAGGAACATTACGCTTTTTTACAAGCTTCCTTTTGGTCTGCTTTACTTCTTTTTTTCTCAGTCTTTCCCTGTCAAGCTCTTTAGCAGATTTTTTACGTTCCGGCTTGACTTTACCGGTATTATCCGGCTTTTCAGCCTTTTTAGCTTTTACAGCCTTATCCTTCTTAGGCGTATCATTAACCGAAATGTTTTCTATCACACTCAAAACCTCTGGCGAAAATTGAGAATCATTTACAAGCTCCGTTTTTTTCTTATTCCTTTTAAAAATCATTTTGATACCCCCTGCATACGCAGAAATATTTTTATTATCTGAATAGCTTTTATTTTTCTTCGATTTTTTTTGCCTTTTTCCTTACGGCTTCATATTCAAGCTTTAGCTTCTCTTTATCCTCTTTGATAATATCGTTCCGTATATTTGTAAAATGCGGCGGCAGATATATAAACTTTCTCTTTTGTGGATTGTAATTCATTCTGAACCACGCCAGTATAAACTTTTCAAAAGGCATTTGATTGAAATTAAAGTAACCAATCAAAACCAGTGGTGCAGCAATAGCAATTATGATCCAGCTTAAAACTTCAACATTTATGTATTTTTGACCGAAGATATAAAGCGGAACACATATAGCAATGGCAAGCCCTGTGGTAATTGTCTGTCTAAGATTTAAGCCGAAAAACAGTTTTTCTTTGTATTCCCTTATCTCCTTTGGTATTCTAACTTCAATCATGTAGATTCCCCCTTATTCCCCTATTATGCGATACCTACAATCTGTTTAGCCCAAGTACCGCTTTTGAACAGTGTCAAGCACAGAACAACGACAAGCATTAGGTAGGTCAGCACACCTATATTACCGCTATAAGAATCTGCAATAATACCACCGAATAGTCTAAAAGCAATGATGATAATAATTCCCTGTAAGCATACGGCAATATAATTTTGTAAAAACTTTTTTGCCGTATCATGCGACATTTCCCCTGCAAGTGTAGATAATGGCAAGGGTGCTATAGCAGTATATATCATTATTTCAAACATTCTGCCTAAAACTATTACACCGGCTATAATGCTCGCTACCCAAAGCATAAGCATGGTCGGCATTAATTCAAGCTTGTATGCTAAATAGTTTATACCAAAAACCCCACCATCCATTGTGTTTACATGGTCTATTAAACCCTGTGCAACATTTGTACCCAACGGATTACTAAGTGATCCGCCGCCAAGTTGAGTAGATATATCGCTAAAGGCATTGAAAATAATACCCATGATTCCTCTGCAATTCTCTACTATGATCTTTGCCAGTATAAATCTGAGCAAGAGCTTAACGGTCACTTCATAATTAGAAGTTTCAAACATAAGCGTCTTATTGCACAAATCAATTATGAAAAACAATGCTGCAAGAACATAAGCCGTACCTAATACGGTATTAAAAATGAGGTTTATAACTGAATCTGTCGAAGGTGCAAATTGTGACGGTGTTTGAATCAGTACATTTATTGCATTTGCTATACTGGTATTAAGGTCACTGAATTTCTCATTTATATAAGCTATAAGGTCGTTTTTATCCATTCATACAGAACCTCCCTATATTTTTTAAAGAGCTTGTGTAATACAAAACTTCTGGGCCTACCTGGATCTGCAGATTAGTTATGTATTACATCTAAAAAGATAGCCCCTTTTGGATAAAGGGGCTATACAAGCCATGTATATCCAGACATTATATAATGCCGAACATTGCCAGAGATGTTGCAGAACACAAAGCGAATACAACAAAGCCGGAAATCAATGTACGCAGCCCTTTGGTCTTACCGTCAGCATCATCATTTTTAAATGCAAAACCTAACTGAACCGCCCCGATGAAACCCACAACAAGCCCAAGCTTGCCGATCCAACCGGCGATAAACTTGATTATTTCATCAAAGCTTGTGTTAGGATTGGTAACAGTACCGGTACTTGCTCCACTGGCAAAGGCGGCAACGGACATTAAGGACATTACCACGAATACAAGGAAGCAGCAAACCAAGAGCTTTTTCATTTTTACAGACTTACTCACTTTCACTTTTGACTTTTTCATTTTTCATAACCCCTTTCAAAATCAATAAATTTTTACCATCGAAACAAAATAATATATTATGTTACACAAAGCTGCAATAAGTAATAAATTAAGTAATTAATCCCCTCCTTTTATACACTATCATGCTGCAATTTAAGCTTCGTCTACTATGTATTCATCATCAGCATTGATAGATAAATCCCCAAAGTTCAAATCAGAAAATTCATCCCCTTCCTCGACTGTTAAATCATTGATTACTATTTCATCGTCAGCCGGGTCCCCGACCGGCGAATTAATAACTTCGCTCAAAGTTCCATCCTCCTTTAATCCCTCGCCATGTTCTACAAGGACAACATTATCATCCTCCTGCAAGCTATCATCGGGTATAACAACTGTTGAAGTCATTACTTCTTTCTCCCCCTCTCCAATACTTTCAAGTATTGCTCTAATTTCTTCCTCGTTTTCATCATCTATTTCAACATTCTCATAACCTGTAATATCGGTATCAGTTTCATTGCGTGGCATAATTTCAGTTACCAAGCTGTTTATATCATAAGCATTACTCTTATTACTGTCCTCGATGAAGCAATAGTTTTTATGTTTTTCTATGACAAACTTCTTTGAATAAAAAGGGTGTAACCCTCGGACAAGTAATATACAATCGCTGTCCGGCATAGCACCGACTTCATCTGCTGTCATAAGCTCTCTGCCTAATATACCTTCGTTTTGTGTAGTGCTGCTGTTCCGGTAGCTCTTGCTCCTGTTCTTATTTAAAGTGTCTATAGTTTCTTTGCCTAAAGCCTTTGAAATATATTCAAGGCTCGTTTGCTCCTTGCCGCCAAGAAAAAGTAAGCTGTCACAGTTACCAACAATACTTTCCCAACTATCCTTATAAAGAGTTTTGAGCTGTGCCATATTCTGAATAATCGTATTCACAGATATTTCACGACTACGCATAGTGGCGATCAACTTATCAAAACGTGGTATTGTACCGATATTGGCAAATTCGTCTAAAAGAAACCTTACATGAACCGGTAACCGCCCACCATATTTAAAGTCAGCCAATCCGTAAAGAACATCAAATATTTGCGTATAAAGCATAGCAACAAGGAAATTGAATGTATCATCACTATCCGGTATAACAACAAATAATGCTGTCTTTTTTTCTCCAATTTCTGTAATGTTGATAGTGTCCTTGTGGGTAAGGTTTATAACATCATCATTCAGAAAAGCTTTTAGCCTTACGCCGGTAGAAATAAGAATACTCTTTGCAGTTTTACCGGCAGCCTTTTTATAGATTTTGTAATACTTTACCGCCGGATGATATTTGTCTTGTGCTTCCAAGTCCTCAAATATGAAGTCCAAAGGTGATTTATAATCTTCATCTTCCTCTTTTACCTCTGCTAACTGTAGCAATTCCATCAACGTTGCGAAGTTCTTTTCGTTTTCGTTCCCTTCATACACTAAGAAAAATGCCAAAGCCAATAATAGAGCTTCCGTACTGTCATCCCAAAACTGGTCACCGCTTGACTGTCCTTCTTTTTTAGTGTTCTTCATCAAAACATTAATCAGCTTTATAACATTTGCGTCATTATACTTGCCGTTAGCGTCCTGTAGATATGCAAAAGGATTATAGTTAAAGCTGTTTTTCATATTGATAAGGTTAAATACCTTAACTGTATAACCGTTATTTTCAAGCATTTTTCCGGTACTTCTCAGCAATTCCCCCTTCGGGTCGGTGACAATATAACTGGTGTTCATCTGCATTATGTTAGGCTTTACATAGAACCTTGTTTTACCGGCACCGGAACCACCTATAATAAGCACATTTAGATTTTTCCTTGTCTGGCGTGTGTTAAGGCTCATTTGCACATCATTTGTGAGGATAATGTTGTTACTTGCGTCTTTCTTATCCGCTAACTTAGCAGCTTCTTTCTTAGTAGCCCATCTTGCAGAACCATGTTCCTCGCCTTTACGGTATTTCTTTCTTGTTGTCAGCCAGTAAAGCGCCCATAGAATCCCTGCAAAAAAGCCTATCATTACAAACTTAAAGGTGTATGTTTCTGTTCTCAATCCCAACAGGTTTTCCTTGATAAGTTCCGGTTTTGTAAGATTACTTTCAAAAAGATTGAATACACTTATTAAATCCGGCGGCGTATCTCCTGTAAATGATAAATCGAAAGCATAACCAAGCTGAGCCACAAGATATAAACCGGCGATACCTAAGCAAATATATATAGCAATTAAGCCAGGGTCAATGCGTCTGTTTTTCATAAGTTACCTCGCTGCAGCCTGTTCTTTTTTGATAGTTCTGTCTTTTGTTGTGGTCGTTTTTTGCTTATTGATTTCTGTCTTTTTCGTTGCGGATTTAACAACTTCTTTAACCCCTTGCTTTTCAGCCTTTGTTAAAAGGCTAATTGATTCCTTTTCAGTAAGCCCAAAGGTCTTTTGCAGACCGGCAATAGCGTTATCCTTCTTTGACAGGTCAACTTTAAATGTTTTCCCATCATAAGCAAAGGTGACTGTGTTGTTGGCAGAAGATTTACTAATCTGATATTCTTCAAAAGTAGGACTATCTTTATAGGTCTGAGCTAACTTCATGCCCTTTACCCAAGCTGCATAAGCCTGTTTTTCATCAAGGGATAAAGTTTTTTGCAAGCCACTAATGACAGTTTCTTTGTTCTCGTTCAAGCTTCGATATTCCTTATCACCAAGCTTATAAACCCATTCTTTAGTAGATTTATCCCTGTCAATGGTTAATTTCTTTTTCGTAGATATATCAATATTCTTATCCATATCGGTAATAAAACCAAGTTTAGCAGCCTTGCGAAGCATATCCTGTGCTGCAATGTCATTAACGCCTAACCTTTCTTTGATTTCCTTTACAAAAGTAGACTTATCTACAGGCTGAGTGGAGAAAGAATTATTAGTTTCTTTATCCATTATGGTAATTACCTTTGTGTCTTTACCGTCAGCAAGTGTAACAGAGCTGAAACTATAATTCTTTAAAGATTCGGGTACATTTGAAAACTTAATATCCTTTTCCAACTTATTGAGCTGTGAAAACTGCTCCTTATAATCTTCTTTCCATTGCCATTTACCCGATTCCTTACCAACAATATAACCATCAAAACCTTTGCCGGCTTCAAGTCTGCTTGCAAGGTCTTTTGCTTCCTTATCAGAATAGCCTAAAGCAGCTTTGACATTTTTTATAAAGGCTTTTTTGGTTATTGGTAAGTCCATCCTTATGCTGCGGTTTAAATCAGTGTCGTATATTCTTAAAGCAGCTATACCTGTAAATGCAGCTCTCGTTTGGTCTTTTATCGTGTCTATTGTCATCTTCCGCTTTGGTATTTTCGTCTTTTCCTGCTGCAAGTCATTCATTATGTTTTTGACTTTTTCAATATCACTTTCCTTAAAAGCAGCCTTAACTCTGCCATCCTTTGTATCTAAGAAAGTAACATGAACATTTTCTTTTTCAGCTCTCGACTTAAAGTATTTTGCGTCCTGTTTATTGGCAAGAATGATTTCTTTGTATTTTACCTGTTCGGCGGCATCCTGTTCAGTGACGTTTTCTTTTGCTGCGGTCTTATTAAGCAGCATTTCTTTCATCATTTCTGATACTCTGCCTAAATCGCCTTCTCTGAAAAATGCTCTATAACCATCTTTCCCTTTTAAAACCGCCACCGGTATTAGGTATTCCTTCGCCAGTTTATAAAACTGGTTTACGTCCTGTTTATCTAACAGGATCGGAGCATTTAACCTGTTACCGCCGGACAACAACATTTCAACTTTATTCTTACCGGCTTTGGCTTTATCCTCGTCAACCGCCTGCTGTGTACCTTTTAATATCAAGGCTTTAAGAAGCTCTTGGATAACGTCCATAGCCTTTTTTGTAAGGTCTTTCAATGAGGAAACGGCTATACCCGCCAGTTCTTCCGAAGTGTTCATATAATGTACCTCCCGAAATATATTTTTACCTCCATTATATCACGCTGGCGTGACTGTTACAATTCTATCTCTCTTTTTCTTTCTTATATGTCAAAACATTCTTCATATAAGTATCATTCTTAATCTGTTCGTGTATATTCATTAAATCCCTAAATGCCATATATCTTTTTTCAGTATCGCTAAAGGATTCCTTTAGTTTCTGAATTTTTTCTACTGTCTTAATTCTTTCATTTTGTAACTTAATTAAGTCGCTCTCACTACTAATATTATACTTTTCAATTACAGATTTAGCAATAGATAATTTCAATTTTTGTGCAGAAGTTAATTCGTTAATTTTCGACATTTCTAAATATAACTTAACATTAGCAATTACACCATTTAAACTTTCTACCAAACTGGCTAATTTGTCAATACTTCTTTTAGCTTCAATATAAGAATTGGTCACTTCATTGTATTTCATATTCAGCTCATATTCTGTAGTTATGTTCTCTTTATTAAGTAACCTTAACTGTGCAGCCAATACATTTATATCATAATCATTTTCTTTGGAATAAGGCTTTTTATGATTGTATTTTCTCACCGGCTTTTTACCATTTACAATAAGGTTAGATATGAGTTTTATTAAACTTATATACTTTAATTGTATACCTTGATATTTCGGCTTAATATGTTGGGTTTTAGACTTTGTTATATTCTTATTGTAATCATCAATTATAGGCAATTCCTTATCTTTATCATTAATGCGTTTTATTAAGTTTTCTTCTGTGTAATCTTCGCCTAATGTTCTTGTACGGACATACCTATCATTATCTTTCGGTTTTATGCTAATGTACTTTCCTCTTTTAACTTCGTAACCTTCGGATTTTAAAGCTTCCAGTAATTCATCAATATTATTCACTTTTATTATAGCTTTATCAATAGCCAATCTAATGTTATGCTTCCATGAAGTACCCTTTTGCTTCTCCATCCATTCCTTGTAATGAACGCCTTTTCTTTTATTGCCAACAATAATATCTAAGTTATATTTCTTACAGATTTCATCACTTATATTCCTTGCTCTTTGAAGCGTACTTTTATTGCCGTAATACTTCTTACCGTCAAAATCTATAGAATTGACAATGAAATGATTATGAATATGCCCTTTATCCGTATGGGTAGCAATAACTATTTGCCGGTTATCGCCAAACACTTTTGAAGCCCATTCCTCGGCAATCTTATGAGCTAATTCCGGTGTAACCTGACCTTCTTTAAAAGATTGTATGAAATGGTGAGCCTTTATCGGAGCTTTCTTGCCTTTGGAGCTGCCACTATATAGAACATCATTATACTGCTTATAAACGTCACAGAATTGGTTATAGGCTATATCTGCATTGGCAACACAGTTAATGCCAGAAGCATATAATAACCCTTCGGTCTTATCTGGATTAAGTATGTACTGAATACTTTTCTTTACTGTTGTTTTGATAGAAATTGACTTAACATAAGACATAATTCATCATACTCCAGTTTTAGTCTATCAACATCGGATCGGTAGATGTTGTTTACTTCATTTGCTTTTTTGGCTAACTGGTTAATGTTATTACCGATTCTATTCAGCTCATATAGCAAATTGTTTATATCCTTTAGTTCTTTAATGATAATATTACCTTCCAGAGCCATCTTCCGTATAAATTTGGTTGTATTCATTTTACATTGTCTTGCCCTTTTCTCAATTACCTTCCAATCTTCCTCGCTAAAATATATCTCTTTTCTTTTCTTTCCTTCTCTCCTTGACATATAAAATATCCTTTCTTTATAGGGGTTTTAGGGCTTAGCCCTAATCTTGTAAAACAGCACCTTAAAGGTGGTGTTTTATGAATTTGTCCGGACAAATTCTATGCTTGCTAAACTATAGTTTTATATCTCCCTTTATTATATCAACACCAAGCTAACCCTGCAAGAAATACCATTTATTCAATTTACATTTTTGCAATTCTCACAGCTACAAAGCGAAACTGAAAAAGAAAAAACCGCATCGCTGCGGCTCATAAAAAGTATTTGATTATACACAATAAAAATAGGTGTGTCGGATAAAAGAGGTAAAAGACATTCTTATGCACCGGAAATTTAATTGTAAATGAGCCTTTATTAATTTCATGGATAAGCAATAAAGTAAAAGGCTGCAATATAAAAATCATCGTGTCGTACACGTAATAAGCATAGATGATAAAAATAATATTCAAGGCTAAATTTAAGCAATTCTGTATTTTAATATTCTTCACTTTATCATAGACATAGAGAACAGAAAAACCAAAAAACCAATACTCTATATTCAGAATAAAGGTCAATGAACAAAACATAAGAAACTGGATGAAGTTGATATATTTATTATTGCTTTCAATATACTTAAAGATGTAATAAAGTAAATAAAGAAAAAATATGTTTAATGCTTTACTATCAAACAAGTAAATATAGAACGGTTGAGCTATTAAGCCAATAGCAGCTAACTTTATTAATTTCTTAATATTAAGTCCTTTACTCAAACTTAGTCCATGAACATAAGAGTACAAAAATAGCATTATACAAATATGCCCAAATATACGGAATCCTATAATGTTAAATAATGCTCCAACATGGTCTAAAAACATCAAAAGAATAGCGATAATTTTATAGGTATTTTGTTTGTAATAAATATCACCGGTAGTCATCATTAATAACCTCTTATCTTTTCTATAAAATTGAAGATATATTTAACTACATTCGATACAAAGAATATGCCACTTATGCCAATAGAGAAATATAAGCCGAACATAGCATAATCATTAACCGTTATTAACCCCAAATTTAAATAATCTGTAACGGCTTCGTTACCGGTGAATTTGAATATAAAAATACTTAATATTAATACAATAAGTACATATAAAAAGGTGAACCACAAACCGGTAAATTTAAGTATTTTAAAAGCAATGGGTATCAATGTAATTATCACTGATAACACGAATGTAATAATCATAATAACTATACTAATCATATATATAACCACCTGCTATATATGGCTTATTATATAATAAAACAACCATTTTGAAAGCCCTCTATGCCATATTATGAAATCATACGTATAAAGCAGGTAAACATACGTAATATAGTGTAAGTAATACGTATAAAACAATTATCAATACGTATAAAAAATACGGATATACGTATAAGTTAGTATAATATACGTATATGAGCAACTTTCGTAAGTATAAATATAAAAATCATACGTATATCCGCTTGTTTAAAAAAATGGCTACACCCCCCATGTAGCCATAGATAAACATTTCTGTTATTGCGGATTTTTAAGAAATCTTGCTTGTGCAGATAAGTAACCTATAGCATTGGCGTACTGTCCGTTATCTTGCAGTTTGAGCTGCTTGAAATATCTGTGCATATACTTTTCAAGCTCAATAGCTCCACCGCCAGTAAGATAGATAATAGGGATAGTTACCGCCGTTTTATTCCATTGAATATTTATCTTATTCTTGATTTTTTCAGCCAGAGCCATATAAGCATCAGCTTGGTATTGGCGAAGGTCTATTGTGTTCTGCCCCCACTCCAATTTTCCGTTGCTCCAGAGCAAAGCTTTTTCAATTTCTATGAGGTCAACAACACCGCAAGTATCAAATAAAGCTTGGGCTATGCTTTGAATAGCAACATTCATTCCTTCATCTTCAAGGCTGCCGGTCAGATTGTCCAGAACATTGATACCCTTCTTTCCTTTTTCCAAGACAAGGTAATCAACGGTTCTGTAACCAATATCAATTATAGCACATGAGCTGTTAGCCAGGTCGTAGTTCACTACCTCACCGTTTGTATCAAATATGGTAGCATAGTAAGCACCGGCACCCTGCACAAAGACATATACACTTTTGATAGTAAAGGTTTCATACTCACCATCATTAACCTTAACAGTGAGTTTCAGACCGCTCAGCATATCCTTTAAAGCTTGCTTTTGACTGTGAAAAATGCTGATAGGCAAGCCGACAGCCAAATCAATGTTTTTTTCCTCACCGTTCAAAAGGTTTATGCAAGTGCCGCAAAATACCTTTAACAAGTCTAAATCAAAAGTCTTATCGTTGTTCCAGTTCCTTTCAAACTTATTTGTGATAGCAACGTCACCGACAAAGTATGAATTTTCAACTTTGCCGTTAGAAATGGTTACAAGGTAGTCATCCTGCACACCTACTAAGCCGGACAAAACATTATGCTTTTTCCTACCTACAACAGAGGGGAAGCAAACCTTCTCTCCTTTCTCGTTTACTCCTTTGATAAAGCCAAAGCCAATATCAACCGCAATCCTCATAAAAAACCATCCTTTCAAATTATATTTTAAATGATTTTATAAAGTTGTCTAACTGCCTTTCGGTTTCCTTTTTAGCGTCCTCAGTAAGCTCACTCTTGGTATCAACCTCGGTTTTCTTTTCCTGCATAGCAAAGCCTTTATCGCTTAAATATTCTGCAAAATTGTTAAGCAGGGATTTAAGTATAGGTGCCGGTAAATCGTCCTTCTTGAAATCAATGTTCCCATCATCATCCAGAAACCTTAAAAAGTTATTTACAAGAGCTTCTATTACTTTGTTAGCGGAGCCGAAATTACTATTTTGGGCTTTCTGATTAAGCTTTTCAAGAACATTAATATCAAGCTGTGTGGTGAATTTTTTTCTAATGATTTTGTCTTTAGCTGCCATTATTGCACCACCCCACTTAAAGCGTTTTCCCATGCGGTTACAACATCGTTATCAAAGTTCGGTTCACTGTCAGAGCTAAAGTCAATCCTTTTATCCTCATTCACATTGATAACAATATCTGCCGCAGGATAGACTTTTTGAAGTTCGGTTCTGTATTGCTCGGCTATCTTTAAAGCATCCTCCTTTTCTACATTGCCTAACAATTCAATGTTAATATCTTCCTTCCAATACTTAATCATTTTCAATCCCCTTTCCTTATACGTATATACATAAATGTTATACGTAAATATGGGATTTGTCAATCACTTATATACGTAATAATAATAAGATTGTACGTGCATACGTATATTTTAATAAATTATACGTACGTTGTCAAGGGAAATATTATTATTTCCAAATAAATATATTGAAACGTCACAAAGGGAGAATATATAATAGTTTCGTGGCTGAATGGCAACAACAAGCTCCAATGAAGCCACCTTTTAAAAATTGCCCCTTAATGAAAATTAGGGGGCAACCCCTTTAAATGAAAAAAGCCAATAGGGAAAAACCCTACAGGCATACACAACAAACATTTTCGGGTATATCGCTTCTTACTATATTACCTTACTTCAATGTAATACAAAAATTTCAGCTGCAGCCGAATCCTTTGTAAGAGATTGTATTACATTGATAATTAACTTTCAAAAACTTCATTCCCTTTTGTGTAATACAATACTTCTGGGCCTACCTGGATCTGCAAAACAATTTTGTATTACACCTTACAAAGAAACTTCTTTATCCTTCTTGGCAGCTTCTAATTTAGGGCTGCTCTGTAAATTTTTTTTTAATAAATCGTTCCAATCCTTCAAGTTCTCATTAATTAGTGTACTATCTGTTTTTATAAATGTTGATTCACCCAAAATAGCAGATTTAATACCCTTTTGTAGTTGTGGTTTATAATAATCATAATCTTCCTTGCTCGGAAAAATATTTAAACTTACTGTATCATCTGAAACTTTTGCATACACATATTCATGTTCTTTATCTTGCTTAATCTCTACACTATTAAATTTGCCTGTTAAATGATATTCTAATTTTAATACCTTATTAAATCTTCTTCCGGCAACATCATTATCGACTTTACTATCTACTACTAAACCTTTCTTTAGATAATCTAAAGCTATTTCTTTTTTCAGTCCTGCCATGCTTGCATAGAGGACATTATTTTCATCCTTATTCATTTGGATATAGGATAGCATATCTATGGCACTTTCAAACAAACAGACTTTCTCTGGCTCACCCTTTTTGTATTCAAAAGCACTCCTGCCGGTGCCGCCAACAACGCCCTTAAATCTTTTATATGTACTCGTTCCTTGCACTTCTCCACCAATTTTATTACCCTCGCCATCTCTATGAACAAAAATAGCGTTACCGTTTTTATCTTGATATAACAACTTCTTTTGAAGCAAGTCAGCAACTAAAGTCTGCTCTATACCTCTTGAATTTATAAGATAAGCATATACACGTGAAACATTGGCACACCGTTCCGGCATTACAACTTTTCTAATCTTGTTAGTTATGACAGGGGTATTGCTGCTGTAGGTACTATTGCTGTAGGTAATAGTACCATTGGTCAAAGAGTTTACAGCATCTTTAAATGAATACCCTAACACTTCGGTAAGACACTCTACAGCATTACCGCCTTTGTTAGTGGAAAACTGATAGAACATATTATCTTTGACGTAAAGACCACCGTAACCATCGACTTTATACTGAATACCCTTATTATCTCTGACTTTATCAACCTTAAAGCCATTACGTAAAAAATACTCCGGTAAATTAGCATTTCTCGCTTTTGCAACAAGTTCCTTATCAATCATTAATATCAATCCCTTCAATAAGAATTACCTTTCCTTATCAATGCTTTTGTGATTATGATTCTTGGCATTATCCTGTTTGGCAGCTTTCTTTTTGGCTTCGCTTATTTTATCTCTTACGCTCTTATATGCAGACGGTTCCTCAGATACAGACGAAACAAAAAGATATGACAAGCCTTGCTCTGCAAAAGAGTAAAACTTATCATCAGAAACTATAATATGGTCAGTAACCGGTATATTAACTGTTCTTAAAGCAGCACTTATTCTTTTTGTTATCTCAATATCCGAATTGGAGGGCTTTAGGCTGCCGCCAGGGTGATTATGAGCTAAAAAGACTTGACTTGCATCATACATCAGAGCAAGTTTAACAATTTCTCTTGGGTAAACAGGAGATTCATTTATAGTGCCTTGCTGAACAGTAATAGACTTGATAACATTATTTTGAGAATCAGCTAAAGTAAGCACAAAAGATTCCTTATCCTTGTTTTTGAAAAGGTTAACGTAGTATTCACCGCATGCATTTGATGAAACTAAGGCATATTTATCTTTAAAAATCTCAAAATTACGGCATAATTTGTTAAGACTTTTCAACGATTCGATTTTTTCTCTTTGCTTTTCTGTTATGCCTTGTAAAGAGAAAGGGTGATTAAGTAAGTTATGAACGGTATTATCCTTTAGAAAATCAATCAGCTTTTTTTTACTAATCCCTGTAAATTCAGAAAACAGCTCAACAAACTTATTTGTATCATTTTCATGTTGGTATTTCATATATTAACCACCCATCACTCATTAATAAGCTTCAACAGTTCAAATAAATTACTAAGTTTATTTATATCTTTATCATGCAGCGATTCTATCAAAGTAGGATTCTTAATAATGCCGGAAAGTCCATGCTGATAAAAATATGGGTACAAAGCAGAAACTTCCATATCCAATATATCTGCAATAAGTTTTACTATCCTTTCCAGTTCCTTGTCTTTGCTACCATCCACATAATCAGAAGGATTACCCAATATTTCTTCCAGCTTCTTATAAATCATAACATTCAACCTTTCAAAAAAATAATTCACTATAATAATATCACGCTGGCGTGACATTGTAAACACTTAAAGCTTCATGCTCCGTAAAGGTCATGGTTAACTGCATTTGTATAATAGCTGTCTAACGTGGAAAAACTGTTATACAGGGCGGTAATAAGGTACTGCCTTATGTTATTTACCTTTGTTGTCTGCTTTTTAAATACCTCTATCACATAAAGAAGGTTGTCGGGGGTAAGCTTTAAAAATCTGCTGCGTACAACTTCTGTAGGCAAAAGAGTACCATTAACCTTTATGGTTTTACTATCAGAATTGACTACATCAAAAACAAGGTTTGTCAATTCTTCGTACAGGTTGCCTTGGCGATCCGTTGCGTAT